>Ga0208243_1000060_pt1 | contig 120623 bp, 113 predicted proteins | sample Subbio2Aug_QV12A_FD_184826 | JGI IMG/M metagenome (GOLD analysis project Ga0208243, IMG submission 184826) | Serpentinite rock and fluid subsurface biosphere microbial communities from McLaughlin Reserve, California, USA - CR12Aug_QV12A (SPAdes) | ecosystem: Environmental > Terrestrial > Deep... | reverse complement strand
CTTTCTAAGAAATGATTTTTATCTCAGTATGTTAAGATATAGTGTAATGTTAATCAGCTAAAGTTGATTACCCTTGCAAAACGACTTAAGGTGGTTATTGCGTCGGGGCTCACCTCTTCCCATTCCGAACAGAGAAGTTAAGTCCGACTGCGCAGATGGTACTGCAGTAATGTGGGAGAGTATGTCGCCGCCTTTTTTTGAAAACCCTGTTCTAACGAACGGGGTTTTTTGTTTTATATGGTTTTAAGCGAGCACCCGAGCGAAGCGAACTGACGAAGTAAAAGTTCGCGTACCTCAAACCTACTGGTTTTTCTCCTCTTAACATCAAACCCTCATAGATAAAGGTTTGTTGTAAAAGCAATACTTCGCGTGAGGGATAGGAGCGATATCCTTTTGATAGTTTGATAAAAGTTTTTCCGCAAAAATAGTGTTAACCATCAAAAGATTCCTTCGGCAGTCACTTCGTTCGTGTTAGCGTATAGCCCGCTCTAGTATCGTCCTGAAAGGCGAGACGAGGACACGCCCCAATAAAAAACCCACTCCAAGGAGCGGGTTTTATTATTTATAAAGGCTTTTTGTTTTAAGCTAACATCGTCACCGGATTTTCCAGATAAATTCTCAATGTTTGCAAGAATTGTGCTCCTGTAGCTCCGTCAACGGTTCTGTGGTCACAGGCTAGTGTAAGAGTCATGATATTGCCTACTACGATTTGACCGTTTTTAACAACCGGTTTTTCTTCGATAGCACCTACTGATAAAATAGCGGAATTCGGTTGGTTGATAATAGAAGTAAAAGATTGGATGCCAAACATTCCCAGGTTAGAAACAGTGAAAGTACTGCCTTCCATTTCGGCCGGTGTCAGTTTTTTGTTTTTGGCTTTCCCTGCTAAATCTTTCACTACAGCACCAATTTGAGATAGACTCATTTGGTCGGTGAAGTTCAATACCGGTACCACTAAACCATCTTCAACGGCTACGGCTACACCAATATTTACATGGTGATTAATGATCATGGCATCTTCTCTCCATTGCGAATTTACTTGTGGGTGCTTTTTCAAGGCCATAGCACAAGCTTTTACTACCATATCGTTGAATGATACTTTAGTATCAGGAACAGTATTAATCACAGCTCGGGATTTCATTGCTTCATCCATACTTACTTCAATAGTTAAGTAGTAATGAGGCGCGGTGAATTTCGATTCAGCCAAACGACGCGCAATGGTTTTTCGCATTTGCGAGTTTTTGATTTCTTCAGAGAATTTTTCACCGGCAGGAACAAATGGTTTTACAGCAGGAGCTGAAACAGTTTCTGAGGTGCTTGCTGCGGGAGCAGAAGCGGCTACAGAAATTGATGTTGCTGATGGGTTGAAATTCTCAACATCGCTTTTGGTAATACGACCGTTTTCTCCGGTACCTTTTACTTGAGCCAAGTTGATGCCTTTATCTTTGGCGATTTGTTTGGCTAAAGGAGAAGCAAATATTCTTCCGGGAGTTGTTGTTTCTGCAGTCGTAGCAGTTACTGCAGTCGTAGCAGGAGTTGCTTCTGTAACAACCGGAGCTACTGAAGAACCACCTTTTGTAAAGTTTTCAGCAACACCTCTTATGTCAGTGCCTGCCGGGCCAATGATTGCTAAAACGCTGTCAACGGGAGCAGATTGTCCTTCTTGAATTCCGATGTACAATAATGTGCCGGCGTTGAAAGATTCGAACTCCATAGTAGCTTTATCGGTTTCGATTTCAGCCAGGATATCGCCTTCTTTCACACCATCACCTACTTTTTTCAACCAAGTTGCTACCGTTCCTTCTGTCATAGTATCACTTAAACGTGGCATGGTTACTACAACAACTCCTTTTGGTAAAGTTGTTGGTTGTCCGTTGTCGGTTGTCGGTTGGGTTTCTGCTTGGGGCGGAGTTTCAGCTTTTGTTTCAGTAACTACTGTCGGTGCATTACCGCCGGAAAGTAGGGCTGAAATGTCTTCACCTTCTTTACCAATGATGGCTAAAAGCGAATCTACCGGAGCTGTCTCTCCTTCATTAATTCCGATATGTAAAAGAGTTCCTGCTGTAAAAGCTTCAAACTCCATTGTGGCTTTGTCGGTTTCAATTTCTGCTAAAATATCTCCTTCAGAAACTTTGTCGCCCACTTTTTTTAACCAAGTGGCTACGGTTCCTTCCGTCATCGTGTCGCTTAAACGCGGCATAGTGATTTTTGTTGCCATAATTATAGTCTGTGAGGAATGAAAGGATAATTTTCTTGTTCGTATACTACATCATACAATTGTTGTGCATCCGGGAAAGGAGATTCTTCGGCGAATGTAGCACATTCTTCTACTAAATCTTTTACTCTTTCATCAATCACTTCAATTTCTTCGTCGGTAGCGTATTTTTTCTCCTTGATGATGTCTAAAACTTGGGTAATCGGATCGATTTTTTTGTATTCTTCCACTTCTTCTTTCGAACGGTATAATTGAGCGTCAGACATCGAGTGACCTCTGTAGCGGTACGTTTTCATTTCTAAGAAAGTTGGTCCGTCTCCGCGACGTGCTCTTTCGATAGCTTCATGCATCGCTTCTGCTACTTTAATTGGGTTCATGCCATCAACCGGTCCGCATGGCATTTCATAGCCTAATCCTAATTTCCAAACATCAGTATGATTAGCTGTTCTTTCTACTGAAGTTCCCATGGCGTATCCGTTATTTTCACAGATGAAAACAACCGGTAATTTCCATAACATGGCCATGTTGAAAGCTTCGTGTAATGAGCCTTGACGTGCGGCACCGTCACCGAAATAGGTTAGGGTAACACCGCCGGTGTTGAAGTATTTATCGGCGAAAGCCATTCCGGCACCTACAGGAATTTGTGCTCCTACGATACCGTGACCTCCGTAAAATCCGTGTTCTTTCGAAAAGATGTGCATGGAACCACCCATACCTTTAGAGGTTCCGGTTACTTTTCCCAAAAGTTCCGCCATCACTTTTTTGGGATCAACACCCATTCCGATTGGTTGAACGTGATTACGATAAGCGGTAATCATTTTGTCTTTGGATAAATCCATTGCATGGAGTGCACCTGCTAATACGGCTTCTTGTCCGTTATATAAGTGAAGAAATCCTCTAACTTTTTGTTGAATATAAAGTGCGGCAAGTTTGTCTTCAAACTTTCTCCAAAACAGCATGTCTTCATACCATTTTAAATAAACTTCTCTGGTTACTTCTTTCATTTTTACTTTTCTAAAGTGTTATTTAAGTTTTTATTTTTATTCAACGCAAAATAGTTCACTCACACACAAATTTGCGAAAGGCAAAAGTAAAACATTCCCCGTAAGAAGTAAAATTTAAAAGCAGTAATTTTTGTTTGTTACAAGAAGTTTTTATCGAAGCTTAAGGGTAGTAAATTTTTAATGGAATCCGATTTGTAAATGGCACCGCTTTCTCCCATAAAGTAAATCTCTATGTCGACATCTTGCTTGAATTCGTATTCATAAATGGATTGTCTACAGGCACCGCAAGGCGGAATCGGCGACTTGGTTTCGTTTGTGTCAGAGGCTGCTGTGATGGCCATTTTTATTATTTTCGCTTCGGGATAAATGGCACCCGATTGAAAAATAGCCACTCTTTCAGCACAAAGCCCCGAGGGATAAGCTGCGTTTTCTTGGTTAGAACCTAAAATAACCTTACCGTTATCTAAAAGCAAGGCGGCTCCGACTCTGAATTTAGAATAGGGAGCGTAAGCTTTTTTTCGGATGTTTACGGCTTGTTCCATTAACGCTTGAATGTCTTGCGGTAATTCATTTACTGATTCGAAAACCGTGAAGGAGGTGTTGATGTTTATTTGTTGCATTCTAAAGAATTTATTTCACTATTGAGGAAAAAAAATCCAAATTTCAATTGAAATTTGGATGTTGTATTTATGATTGTTTATCTACTAATATTCTTCGTATTTATCACCAAAGTTAAACGTTAACGAGAAACGAAGGGTGTTTTCTAACGGGTTTTTAACTTTTGAAGCAGAGAACAAGTATGAAACATCTACTTTAACTACGTTGTATTTGAATCCTGCGCCTAAAGAGAAAAATCTTCTGGCTCCTTTTTCCGGACTTTCATTAAAGTAGCCTAAACGCATGGCAAAGGAATCTTGGTATAAATATTCCGCTCCAACCGAATAAGTGAACTCTTTTAATTCTTCACTGAATCCGCCCGGTGCATCGTTGAACGATTTGAAAATACCGGAAACCCAGTTTACTTTATTATAGGCTGCATTGTTAGCGTCTCTTAAATCGATTTCTTCTTGAGTGGTGATTAGACCGTCTCCATCTAAGTCGGCACTTTGTGGTGTTGGTACCAAAAGTTTTGCCAATTCAACACTTACGGATACTTTATTGTAATCGTCGAATATGAAATCGTATCCACCACCTAATCTCATGTTGGCCGGTAAGAAGTTAGCACTGTTATCGTCGGATGCTCCCGCATCGTAGTTGATTTTCGGACCTAAGTTTTGGAAGTTGAATCCTAAACGCAATCTGCCGTTAAAGTCGGCTAAAGCGGTTTCTTCACCTTGGTAAAAACCGGCAATATCTACAGCAAAAGTGCTGGCCGGTTTGGCATCGCCTTCACCGGTAGGAATTCTTAGGGCCGAACGAATGTATCTACCTGCTACTGCCATTGAGAATTTTTCACTCAATTTTAGGGAGTAAGAACCATCCAAGGCCAACTCATTGGGTTTTACAATTTGAGCTGGATCATCTGCATTTTGTCGGAGTTCTATTTCTCCTAAACCGAAATAGCGCAAACTCACAGCAAAGGCACTACGGCCATCAGCTCCGAAACGTTTGTAATAGGTGGCTTGACCTAAGGAAATATCATTTACTAAATCTGTCAGGTAAGGAGTGTAACTTGCGGTAAATCCTTGTCCGTCTGTGGCGAAAGCATATTTAGCCGGATTCCACTGTTGAGAAAACGCGTCCGATGAAGTGGCTACACCTTGGTCAGCTAAACCGGCAGCACGTGCATCAGCAGCTACTAAAAGAAACGGAACACCGGTTGTGATGACTCGGCTGTCTTGTTGGGCATTTACAAAAGATATAGTGGTTGAGAATAAAAGTAGTAGCGCAATTTTTTTCATCTTCGGTATAATAAAAGTTAACAAATATAATATTTTCCTAAAGGATTACAAGTTTTTCTATCTTTTCTGCTTTTTTATTCGTTAAAGTGGATTTTACAGTGAGCTTGTAAATGTAAACGCCTTTTCCTATTCGGTCACCAAAGTCGTCTTTGCCATCCCAAGTAATTTCACGAGATAAAAAGCCATCAGTGGTTACGGTTTGGTTTTTGGTCCATACAATTTTACCGGTTATGGTCATCACTTGAACTTGTACTTCCAAAGGTTCGAATGGTCTGTTGTGTGAAAACCAAAATTCGGTGTAATTTACAAACGGGTTAGGATAATTCAAAACATTGTCCAATGTTATGGTTTCGTCTCCCATAACCACAAACTGAATTTCGGCAGAGATAGGGTTGTTGTATACGTCCCAAGCTTTAAAAGTGATGGTGTGTAATCCGGGGGCTAAGTTTCTGTACGGAAAATAAACTCTTCCTTTGGTATAATCGTCGAGTTCGGTTTCGTAATAATCATTCATAATGTACGGTTTACTTTCGTCTCCGTCTAAAATCCCAATGATGTCATGGCCGATGCCGCTCGCTGTGTTGATTCCGTTTTCATCTTCTAATAAAGCCAATAAGAAAGGAGATTCATTGGTGATGCCGCCATTGACAAAAGTTTCGTCATTCATATACAAACGTACTCTTGGACCAACATTGTCGGCCGTGGCATTCGGATTGATTCCGCCAATTTTGATGTCGGTGTTGTGGCCCGTTTTGTCCAGTAAAATTTGATTTCGCTTGGTGTAAAAACTGATTTTTCCATTGCCGACAGGTATTCTGATGTCTCTCGGAACCACAAAGCCAAATTCGAATCGACCACCGGTGACAGAAGCATTGCCTCTGAAGATGGTTTCTCCCAAGTTGGTGAAATTGATTGGCGGACTATTTCCATCGTTATTTAAGGTGGCTCGGGTTACATTCTTGTCGAAAATATTCACCGATAATTCGCCGCTATATGTTGGTAGTAAATTGTTATTCTCATCCAAAACTTCTCCGGCAATTTTAACATAAGCTAACGATTGAAAATCATCTATCGGACCGGTAATCGGCATATCGTTTACTTTGGTTAATACTACTTTTGGTTTTGGTATAGCGAGCATCAAAGCCGGATCACCTAAATAGGAGACGACATTGGTTGCGGTGTTCGGATTTTCGTTTTTCGCCAATCGCAGGGCTTCGGCGATGGAAGTATATTCGTTGCTGCCGTAAGCAAAGAGGTATTTCGCGAATCGGTCGTTGAAAATTTCAGCCGGGATTTGGCCAATAGAGCGTACCGTTGTAATCATGGAAATTGCACCGCCGCGAGGATTCCAATAAGTGTATTCGCCTGCGGTTGGTCGGTACGGATTGTCGAAACGAGAAAAAGCACAGGTAATCGTAATAAATAAAGGGTATTTGTATCGATTCAGCAGGTTTTCGCCATCTGATTTTTCCCAAATTCTCTCGCCGGAAAGACCGTCTTCACCACCGTGTCCGAGGTAATTGAAGACCAAAGCGCCTTTTTCAAAAGCAGCAAAAATTTCCTCTCGGGCCTTTGGATAGCGTTTTCCTCCGGCAGAAGTTTCTTGTTGGTAGGAGTCGAGTAAAATTTTCTTAAAGTTGATAAAAGGTTTTTCAGTAACAATAGCGTCGGTCAAATTGTTTTGTTTGGTTTGTAACGTAATGTCCGCTGTTTTGTCGGAGTCGTCGGCAATAGCCACATAATTATTCCGCCAACTGCCATACGATTGGATGTCGTGGTATTCTATTACTTTATTGACCATTTCTTCGGCTTGTTGAGTCGTGCTTACAATCATTCTTCCTACGGCTATGTCCATTCCGTCAAAGAAAAAGTTGGTGTTGCCTTCATCGGCATCCATACAAACATAAAAATCGTCAGAGGAAAAAGAAGATTCGGTTTCGGTGTAACTGTTTAGCGCATGGTAAATAGGGACAATATTGGTGTTGTTGGCTACTCGGTCTTTAAAATCGTAGGAACCATCGCCAAAAATATTGAGGTATTTTACCCTTTTACTCGCGTCTGATGCATTGAAATAAACATATTTAACAAAATTTCGAATGGCGGCTATGTCTTGTTTTCCCGAAGAGAATTCTTGGTAGATGTTTTCCAAATTCACCACCTTTACATTTAAATTAGCATAGTTTCTGTGAAAGTTGGCTAACTTTTCTGCTTGGGCATTCAAAAATTTAGGCGTGACAATCAGATAATCGACATCTTGAAATTGCCCTTGTGCATTGGTAAAAACCGTCCCTTTTAAATTTTGGTTGTCTACTTTCGATTTTGATTCTCTTGAAGGAAATAAGAAGTCGGAGTTGTCAACCGCTATGTACTTTCTGGTTTCGCCCAAATTGGCTTTGAACGAGATAAGGCTCTGCTGACCGCTGTTGTCAATCTTGGTTGTGTTATAAATGTCGGTTATGTCCCAAACTTGTCCAATACCTGCAGCATTGGTTATTTGATATTCGGCTACGCCCGATAAAGATTGGGCTTGATCATATTGAAAGCGGAATTGCTTTCCGATGCCGGTGAGTTCTCTTTTGGCTTTTACGGCTATGTAGTCGAGATATCCTTTGGCACTGGGAACGCCACCATTATCATAAGTTACTTTGATGGTAACATTGTCTCCGGTTACATTAACACTGTTTTCGAGAGTATTGTCGTAAGCTTCCCAACCGCTGTTTACCCCAAGAGCATTTATCCCCAGATTGCCTACTAATTGGTTGTTGGCTTCGATTTTAAAATTGGTTTGATTAAAAGCGGAAGCGGCTACATGTACTTTGACTTCAATAGGGCTGGAGGCTACTAGATTTGGGAATTCGAAATCGAACTCCTGCTCGTTATCAATGCCAAATTGTTCTCCAAACCAAACCCTTCCCAATTTGGCTATATTAACTTCGTCGGTTTCGTGAAATTGATAATCGTCAAAATTGGTAATCACAGTAGCAGCAGTGGTGGTAGGTTGATTGTAATCGACTATTCTCTTTCCGTTATCACCCGATGCAGTTACATAATAATAAGCTTTGTCTGCGTATAAATTCAGATGCGTTTTATTTTCTTCGTTCCAATTGTCCAGACCTTCGGCATAAAAGAGTATGTAATCCTGGTTGTCAAAAACACCATCACTCTCACCTACAAATTGGATTGCGTTCTCTTCAATATCCATCGGATAGGCAGTGCCATTTAAAAGTGGAGCCATTCTACCGCCATGGCCATAAATTTTTATTCTTCTGGGATCAACATTCGTTTCCATGCCCAGACTTTGAAGAAAGCTTTTACTGATTTTATAAACACCTGATTTTTGAATATAAAAACGATACCAATTTCCGGTGGCTAAAACCGAATTTTCGATACTGTTTACATTATTAAAGACTGCTGCATTTCGATTGGTGTTAGTGTTCTGAATAGCATAAGTGAAGGAAAGTAATTTTTTATAGGAGTTGCCTTCCTTGATGATAGGAGTGATGCTGATTTGTGCGTAGTTAATGTTGCGAGCTTTACTGTTTTTAATGGTGTACTTGAAGCTTGAAGGGATGTTTTTTGTGTTCAGGTCGCCTAATTGTGCTTCGCTTATTGGTTCAAAAACAAGGTTGCTGAGTTGTAAACTGTTTTCAGAAACCGCAGAGTTCAACTTTATTCGTAGATTGAATTTTAAAGTTTGGGTGTAGTTATCATACAGAAAATTATCAGGATTGAACTGAGGAATAGTGAAACTGTAATCTCCGTAAGAGAAAGCTTTTTTTTCTGTCCAGTTCAATACAGCGTTGCCTTGCTCTTGAGAGTTGCCCAAATAAGCAGTTAACAAAAGTAGTGCGGTGATAATCTTTTTCATAGTCAACAATAAACGCAAATTTCAGCAAAATTGTATAAAAAAGTAAAAAAATATTTTTTTTAAGTCAAAATACAATAAAACTATTATTTTTGCGTTGTATATGAAATTCGCGGGAATGGGCGGGTTTTAGTATTAATTTAAAAAAGTTGTTGCAATATAAAGGTTAATTATTATATTGCGCCTCTAAAATTTACCTACTAAAAATATGAAAGTAAACAAAATTATTGCTGTAAAATTATTGCTATCCTTAGTGATAATGATTGGTTTTACCAGTTGTAGTAAAAAATCCGACTCTAAAGGCGGCTCAAGAGCTACCGGATGGAAAATCAACGACAAGAAAGGTGGTTTTCAGTATGCTTCTAAGTTCAAGAAGCAGGCTACAGGTCCAGGTTTAGTTTTAGTGGAAGGAGGAACATTTACTATGGGTAAAGTTCAGGATGACGTGATGCACGATTGGAATAATACCCCTAATCAGCAGCACGTAATGTCATTCTATATGGATGAGACCGAAGTAACCAATATGATGTATATGGAATACCTTGATTGGTTGAAAAGAGTTTTTCCTCCGGATCAAGAAAATTACAAAAATATATATGAAGGTGCTTCTCCGGATACTTTAGTTTGGAGAAATCGTTTAGGTTACAACGAAACAATGACTAACAACTACTTAAGACATCCGGCTTATGCTGAGTATCCTGTGGTAGGAGTTAATTGGATTCAGGCTACTGAATTTGCCAAATGGAGAACGGATCGTGTAAACGAAAAAATCTTAGAAGAGCAGAGATACTTGAAAAAAGATGCTAAGGTAACAGATGCATCTGCTGATAAAGTATTCAGTACAGAAGCTTATTTGGCTTCGCCTTCAACAGCTATGGGTGGTGATGAGAAAATTGTTTTGAAAAGAGGTCAGAAAGCCGCTTCAAGCAAAAAAGGAAGTGCTGCTCCAGCTGCCGGTTCCACCAATACTCAAGGAAATAGTCCTAAAAACGTTTATGCACAAAGATCTTCCGGTTTGATTTTACCGGAGTACAGATTGCCAACAGAAGCTGAGTGGGAATATGCTGCCGCTGCTGATGTAGGTCAAAGAGAGTACAATACTTATAAAGGTCAAAAGAAATACCCTTGGTCTGGTGCTTACACCCGTTCAGGAAAAAGACAAGTTAGAGGTGATCAGTTGGCTAACTTCAAGCAAGGTAAAGGAGATTACGGCGGAATTGCAGGTTGGTCAGACGACGGTGCTGATATTACCAATAAAGTTAAATCGTATCCGCCAAATGATTTCGGTTTGTATGATATGGCCGGAAACGTTGCAGAATGGGTTGCAGACGTTTACAGACCTATAGTGGATGATGAAGCGAATGACTTCAACTACTACAGAGGTAACGTTTATATGAAAAACAAAATCGGTGAAGACGGCAAAGTAGAATTGGTTACAGGTGAAACCCAACAGTTTGATACTTTGTCTAACGGTAAAATTGTTTCAAGAAACTTCCCTGGGCAAATTGCACAAGTACCTGTTGACGATAAAGAAACTTATCTAAGACAAAACTTTGACAAATCTGACAATCGTAACTACCGTGACGGAGACAGACAATCTTCAAGATACTTTAAGTTTGGCTCTGAGGAAGGTGACGATAAAGGTAAGTTAAGAGACGATCAAAGAATGTACGATTCTCCTAAGCACAATGTTGCTACAGATAGTTTAGGAAATATGATCAAAAAGTATGATAAGTCTAACAAAAGAACGACTTTGGTGAATGATGATGTAAGAGTTTACAAAGGAGGTTCTTGGAGAGACAGAGCTTATTGGTTAGATCCTGCTCAAAGAAGATACTTCCCGCAAGATATCGCTACAGATTACATCGGATTCAGATGTGCCATGTCGAGAGTAGGTCCTAAAGCCGACAAAAAGAAAAGACCTAGAAACTAATTATAGTTCCAAATAATACCAAAAAGCCCTATTTTTAAGGGCTTTTTTGTTTTAAAATATTTCCTTATGACCATTCAAGATATTCATGCCCTTTATTTGCAAACCACCGGGATTGCCATCGACACCAGAAAGATTACTCAAGATTCATTTTTTGTAGCTATAAAAGGAGAACGTTTTGATGCTAATACCTTTGCTGCGGAAGCCTTAGAAAAAGGCGCTAAGTATGTTTTAATTGATAATAAAGCTTATTATATTGATTACAGGACAATATTGGTTCAAGACAGTTTAACGACATTACAGGAGTTGGCGACTTATCATCGACAATATTTAAAACTGCCCATCATTGCTTTGACCGGAAGTAACGGTAAAACGACCACTAAAGAATTGGTTAATGTAGTTTTAGCTAAAAAGTATCAAGTTAAGGCCACTGTTGGCAACTTGAACAATCATATTGGGGTGCCGTTAACTTTATTGTCATTCGACCAATCAACCCAAATCGGAATTGTGGAAATGGGCGCCAACCACCAAAAAGAAATTGAATTCTTGTGCAATATCGCGCAACCGGACTATGGTTTTATAACCAATTTCGGGAAAGCCCATTTGGAGGGATTCGGTGGAGTTGAAGGGGTGATTAAGGGCAAAAGCGAGATGTACACTTTTTTGGCAAAGGATAATAAAACTGCTTTTGTAAATTTAGATGATGCTTTGCAAAATGAAAAAACGACTCATTTAAACAGAATTACTTTTAGCCGCACTAATGCTGATGCAGATGTTTATATTGATTCCGTGACTGCCAATCCTTTTGTAAAGGTTACGGCTTTTGGAACTGAAATTACATCTCATTTAATTGGTTTGTACAATGCAACCAATATTTGTGTCGCAATTACCATCGGTCATTTCTTCAAAGTGCCTATAGAAGATATTAAGGAGGCTATCGAATCCTATGTGCCCGAGAACAATCGCTCTCAGTTGATGGTCAAGAATACCAATGAAATCATTTTAGATGCCTACAATGCCAATCCAAGCAGTATGAAGGTTGCTTTGGAGAATTTCATCCAATTAGATAAGCCCGATAAAATAGTAGTTATAGGAGATATGTATGAGCTTGGTCAGGAAAGTATGAATGAGCACAAAAGTATAGTTGATTTTTTGAGTACTAATGAGGCTTTGATTTGTTATTTTGTCGGTAAAGATTTTTATGCTAACCAAAGGCTGAAAGACAATTTTTTCTTTTACGAAACTTTTGATGAATTTGCCAAAACGTTATCAGCTTTGCATTGGCAAAACAAAACCATTTTGATTAAGGGCTCAAGAGGAATGGCGCTCGAAAGAACACTTGAATTGATATAATCTAAAGCCACTCTTCGGAGTGGTTTTTTTATTCCGGTAAGTTAAGAGGATTAAGGCAAAAAAAAATTCCACTTAAAAAAGTGGAATTTTAAAAACGGTGGTGGGCGATGAGATTTGATATTAAGAGGAGGACTGCCGGTGGCAGTCAGGTATACAAACTTTAGTTTGTTTTTTGATTTGGAATGCGGTTTTCTGTGTAAGCAATATGATGAAAATTTGAACCCCGATAAAGTTACAGTATGTCTTAAAAGAAAAAAACCGATTAGGAAACTAATCGGTTTTAAACGGTTGTGGGCGATGAGGGATTCGAACCCCCGACCCTCTCGGTGTAAACGAGATGCTCTGAACCAGCTGAGCTAATCGCCCGTTTAGTGCTTGATTGCGGTGCAAATATAGGGCAGTTTTTTGATTCTGCAAATTAAAATCGAAAAAAATTACAAAATTTCTGCCACAACAAAAGTGCTGCCGCCAACATAGATAAAATCGTCAACCGCTGCATTTTTTCTACTGTTCTCGTAAGCTTCTGAAACAGAATTGTATATTGCGCCATTAAGTCCTAATGTGGCGGCCTTTTCTTGTAAAACGGTTGCTTCCAATCCGCGAGAAATATTAGGCTTACAAAAATAATATTTAGCATTTTTCGGCAATAAAGTCAAAATATCATCCAATTTTTTGTCGTTTACAACGCCCAAAACAAAGTGCAACTGGTTGTATTTTTCTTTTTTTAGCTGGTTCATCACCACTTTTAGTCCGTGTGCATTGTGAGCTGTATCACAAATAATTTTCGGATTAGCACCTAATTGTTGCCAACGACCTTGCAAATGTGTGTTGGTAATCACATTCAGGAAGCCGTTTTTAATATCATCTTCTGAAACCTTCAACAATTGTTTTTCTTGTAAGACCCGCAAAGTTTGTATGACGGTTTTTTTATTGTGATATTGATAATCACCCAATAAACCACAAGGGTAATCTTCTTTTACCAAATCACAGGCGAAGTATATTGCTGATTGTGTTTGATTGGCTTTTGTCACAAATACCGGTTTTGTTTGCGTTAGGTATTCGCCAATCACTACAGGAATGTTGTTTTTTATAATCCCCGCTTTTTCAAAAGCTATGGCTTCTAAAGTATTGCCTAAAAATTGGGTGTGGTCTAGTCCGATGTTGGTAATTACGGAAATCAAAGGTGTAATGATGTTGGTCGAGTCCAATCGGCCTCCCATACCGACTTCAATAACCGCAATGTCGATTTTCTCTTTAACAAAATAGTCAAAGGCCAAACCCACACTCATCTCAAAAAAGCTCAAGTTGTGTGATTCAAAAAAGCTTTTGTTTTTGGTAATGAATTCCACTACGTAAGCCTCCGAAATCGGTTCGCCATTAATGGTAATTCGCTCTCGGTAATCTTTTAAGTGCGGTGAAGTGTATAAACCCACTTTATAACCCGCTTCCATCAATACTGAAGCCAACAAGTGCGAAGTTGATCCTTTTCCGTTAGTGCCGCCTACATGTATGCATTTCAACTGTTTTTCGGGATGACCTAAATGCTCAGCCAACAAGACTGTATTAGTAATGTCTTTTCGATAAGCGGTTGCTCCCTGCGTTTGATACATCGGCAGTTTGTTAAACATCCATTCCAAGGTTTCCTGGTAGTTCATAATTTCGGGAAAATATTTTTTTGATATACTTTTTTAATTTTTTTTTCGTTGTATATTGTGATGCCGATACGGTCAATACAAATTTGAAACTATTTTCAGAATTAACAGCCCAAAATTAAACAAATATGATCAGTACATTTTTACAGTTGCAAGTGGACAGTTTAGCTCAGAATATGCCAACCGCCAATACTGCCAATCCCGCTTTAACTAATGAAGTTTCGGTCTTAGAATTCCTTTTTAAAGGTGGTCTTTTTTTAATCCCTATTGCCATCTTGCTTTTCTACACTTTGTATGTCATTTTCGAGCGTTATATGTACATCCAAAAAGCGGCTAAAATCGACAATCATTTGATGGCAGATATTCGCAATCATTTGAATAATGCTAACATCGAGTTGGCTGTAAATGCTGCAGAAAGAAGTGGCAATGCGCAAGGCAATGTCATCAAAGAAGGCGTGCTTACCATTGGTCGTCATATCAACGAAATAGAATCCAATATGGAACGCGCCGCCAACATCGAAATTGGCTACATGGAAAAACGTTTGGGCCAACTCGGATTAATCGCTGGGATTGCGCCAACGTTAGGATTTATCGGAACCATTTCCGGGGTAATCAAAATCTTCTATAGTATTTCAGTAACCGAAGACATCAGTATCGGAAACATCTCCGGTGGTTTATACGAAAAAATGATTAGTAGTGGTGCCGGATTGATTGTTGGAATCATTGCTTACGCCGCTTATCACTTATTCAACGGACGTATCGATAGCTTCGCCTTGTCGATCCAAAAACAAGTATTAGAATTTGTCAACATAATCCAAAGACCTAATGGCCATAAAGCGAAATAAACGATTCCACGCAGAAGTCGCCACCTCGTCCTTGAGCGACATTATGTTTTTCTTGTTGTTGTTTTTCCTCATCATTTCCACCTTGGCCAATCCCAATGTGATTCGAATGACCTTGCCTAAGTCGCAAACCAACGAAAAAACCAACAAGCAATTAATTACGCTCTCTGTTACCGAACAGAAAGAGTTTTTTATCGACAAAGAACAAGTGGCATTCGAGCAATTGGAAACCACCTTGTTGTCTAAAATCGACCCTTCTAAGCAACAAACGGTTGTGATTAGAATTCCGTTCAATTTGCAAGTACAGGATTTGGTAGATGTACTACAAATTGGCGTTAGAAACAAACTGAAATTCGTCATCGCTACGAGTCCGAAATAGTTTCAGAATCAGGAGCAGCACATTGTCATTTCTTACCATAGTCGTCCTGCTATCCGTTCTATCTTTTAAAAAAAATCTCCACCCGAAAAGGTGGAGATTTTTTTTAAAAGGATGCCACTGCTATCAGGGCTATGTTTCCCGTTTTGTCTTAATTCAGACTAAACGTATAAATGATTTTTCCAACCTGTTTTTCCGGCGCATTACTATCGGCTTGCCATTTCGTGTTTTGAGCGGCTATACGCGCTTGGTCAAGCAAACATTTAGCCGTATTGGTCGTACCTTGTACACCGGCAATTACACTAACAGTGTTGCCGTTTCGGTCAACCGTTACTTGTACAGCTACTCGGCCTTGTTCTTGGCAAGTATAATCCGGTTGTGGTTTGCTCAATGCTTTTCTGTTGCCTAACGAATAACCTGAACCGCTACCGTTTCCGCCGCCACTGCCGCTACCACTGCCGGAGCCGCTACCCGAACCGTTCCCGGTTCCGTTGCCACTGCCGTTTCCGCCACCCGAACCTGTTCCGCTACCGTTTCCATAATAACCGCTGGAGTTTAAATTCCCGCCGGCATTGCCTTTATTGCCGCTTTTGGTATCGTTGCCATCGCCACCTTTGTTGCCTAACAAACTCGACAAAGCGTCATTCGCATTTTTAGAGACTTTCGGTTTTTCTGGTGTAGGTTTGATGTCTTTTTTCGGTACCACCGGTGTAGGCGTTTTTTTAATATCCTTTTTCGGAATGGCTACGTTGGTTTCGTTATCGTCGCTTTCATCAGCAATCACATCATCTTCAGGCGAAGCTGCTGTTGGGGTAACTTTAGTTTGGTCTTTAACATTAAGGACTTCGCTTTTGTAATTGTCGCCCATCCCGTAATCGCTGTCGCCAAAGTTCATTTCGATGCCACCGCCGCCACCGCCGCCCATAATTTTCATATCGGCCGGAGGCCAAAAGCGCAAAAAGAATAACAACAACAGTAAAACAGCATACACTAAAGTAGTGATGGCTAAAGATTTTTTATCGTTATCTGATATTTCAAAACTCATTTTATCCTGTGTTAGTTTACTTTATAACGCTTAAAGATACTAAATATTGTGTTATTCGTTCCGTTAACGAAATATTAAACCAATTGTTTCAAAGCAATTTCAAAAGCCGTAGCACTAATATGCTTTTTATCCGAATGTAAATCGTGTGCTTTGTCCAAGGCTTTTTTGATGGTTTCTGAGATGTCGTAGAAAATGGCTTCGTCTGTCATTTGTACTTTTTTCTCCATAAAGTAAGCAAAAACACGCGCCATACCACAATTGGAGATGAAATCCGGAATCAAACTCACTTTGCTGTCGGTTTCTTCCATAATCGGACCAAAGAAAATTTCTTTATCGGCAAAAGGCACATTCGCACCACAAGAAATCACTTCCAATCCGGAAGCAATCATGGTGTCAACTTGGTCTTTGGTTACCAAACGAGAGGCTGCGCAAGGGGCAAAAATTTCGGCACCCAATTTCCAAATGCTGTCATTGATTTCGGCAAACGGAATCATGTTTTGTGCTACCAATTTGTTGCCGTCTTTGTTCAAGAATAACATTTTTATCTCTTCAAAAGAAAATCCGTCTTCTTTAATCACACCACCGTCGCGGTCAATAATACCCACCACTTTAGCGCCCATATCAGCCAAATAAAAAGCAGCTGCCGAACCAACGTTTCCAAAACCTTGTACGATGGCTTTTTTGCCTTTCACATCGCCACCATATATATCGTAATAATGACGAACGGCTTCAGCTACACCATAACCGGTAATCATATCGGCTACTGTGTATTTACGCAATACATCAGGAGAGAATTTCGGGTTTTCAATCACTTTAATAACACCCTGACGCAATTGCCCGATACGGTTGATTTTATCGGCTTCGGTAGGTTTGAAGTGTCCGTTAAAAACACCTTCCTGCGGATGCCAAACGCCACATTCTTCGGTCATCGGAATTACTTCGTGGATTTCGTCTACATTCAAGTCGCCACCGGTTCCGTAATAGCTTTTCAATAGTGGAGAAACCGCTTTATACCAACGTTGCAACACGCCTTTTTTACGCGGATCATTCGGGTCGAAATTAATTCCGGATTTAGCACCGCCAATCGCCGGACCGGACACTGAAAATTTCACTTCCATGGTTTTGGCCAACGACAACACTTCATTCATGTCTAATCCTTTACGCATACGAGTTCCGCCTCCGGCAGCACCACCGCGCAAGGAGTTAATCACAGTCCATCCTTCAGCATCGGTTTCGTTATCTTTCCAATGGAATACTATTTCAGGTTGTTTGTTTTCGAATTTTTTAAGTAAATCTTTCATTAGTTTAGTTTGTTAGTGGTGCAAATATAGGAATTATGAGTTAGGAGTTGCGCGTTGCGCGTTGGGATTTGTACAAATAGCTAAGCCTGACAGTTATTAAAATCCGTCAGGCTTTATTTGAATAAGTTGTATAGCCGAGTTATCGGGTTTTGATATCCTTGATTTTAATTTTGGTTTTTAGATAATCTGGGAGTTTTGCAACTGCTTTACTCACTTTATCTAAGTTGTTTTGTTGTTCTGTCTGATCTTCTAAGTGGTTGTTATAGCTTAGGTACAGAAAATAAGCTGATACTCTGTTGTAGTCATCTAGATTGTTGTCTTCAATCATTGCTAATATTGCTTCTTCAAAAACTTTCTTGTCTTTGGACTCAGTTATTGCTCTGCCCAATCGGCTGATATTGCCGTAGTAATGATTTTTGGTTGGGTTTTCCATTCGCAATGAAATGCCTAATAAAAGATTCACTACATTAATATTTAATTCTTCAAGCTCCTTGATGTAGGTTTTTCTTCTGCCATAAGCATAGCTTCCATCAGATACCCTTTCAAATCGATCATTCATGATGTCAAGATGTGATTTTAAAAAAACTTCCCAATTGGTTGTCTCGGCAGAGAGAAGTGCGATATACATGGCATGAATTCTTGGAGAATCATCCATGCTGCAACCTCCTATAACTATTTTAGAACGCAATTCCTTTAGCAGGTTTGCTTTTTTCTTATCACTAAGGTTTTGCCAATTTTCGGGAGTTTTAAACCATCCTTGTTTAGCCTCTTTTAACAGTTTGGTCGACGTAGTGTCAATCAAACAATCGGCATAGCTTATCAGTTTAGCATAGTTATCGAGAATGGGTATGGAAGAGAAATTTTCAGGAAAATAAAATGCCTTTACACTTTCTTTCGAATAGCTGGTTTTTTCATAATAATCATATAACCAAGTATTTTTGACCGCTTTGTTGTACAGATTGTCTTTGTAAGGTCTTTGGATTTTGAGTCCATATCCATCATTTAACTCAATTTCGCTGAACGATATGATTTCCTTTTCGTTATAATCCACAAACTTGAATTTTAGTAACAATACCTCTTTTTTAACTTTTGCAGCAGGATATTTTTTTATAAAATCCTCAAACGAAATGTTGTTGTCTAAATCTTTGGACGCCTCTTTGCAATCGGTGTTTTCGAGCGTTATTATATGTCCAATCGTTTGACTGTTGGCATAAAAAACTTTGTTTAGTTCACAGGTCTTGAATTTTAAATTTAATGAGTCAACAATTTTTCCCAATTTACTCATAGTGGCATCAGGATAAATTAGTCCGTTTTTATGAGTTTCAAACTCAGTTTGACTAAAAATTTCACTAAACATAAAAATACAGAACAGTGCTAAAAGTGCCTTTTTCATAATTTCGGGTTTTAAGTTAAAACGAAAAAACTTGTTAATTTATTATGTGTTAAGACAATAAATTACAGTTGCTTACCTTGTACAAGGAAATAGAGTAGAAAAAAAAGAAAAAGGTTGGAAACTTCCTGAATTTAATTTTGCTTGTAGCACTTTCCGCTACTATGGTCTTTCTTCGCCCCTGTAACACTACTCAAAACATTAGTTTCTTTTCGCAATTTTAAAACGCCCAGTAATCCAAATATTAAGGCTTCTTTATATTCCAAGGTTTTGGGATCGGGTACCACTATGGTCATTTCAGTCAAGTAATTTTGCATACATTCCAACAAAAAAGTATTGTAAGCGCCGCCGCCTGTTACCAGTAATTTGCCTTTTCTTTCCGGCAAAGCGTAAGCAGTTTGTTTGGCGATGTGTTTGATAAACGTGTGCATTTTGTCCTCAATTGGAAGGTCGTAACTTTCCATCAAAGGCAACACGATGGTTTTGACAAATTCAAAGCCCAACGATTTCGGATACGGTTTTTGATAGTACGATAAGTTGTCTAATTCTTCCAAAAGCGCAATATCGGTTTCACCGCTGCGTGCTATTTCGCCTTTATCGTCATACGGTAAGCCGAGTTGATTCGCATAAAAATTCAATATGGTATTCACCGGCGAAATGTCAAATGCTATGCGCTTTCCGTCTTGTTCAAAAGAGATGTTGGAAAATCCGCCTAGGTTCAAACAATAGTCGTATTCGGCAAATAAAATTCGGTCGCCAATCGGTACCAAAGGCGCACCTTGTCCGCCAAGCTTTACATCTTGTACCCGAAAATCACACGCGATGGTTTCGCCGACAATTGTAACAATCTCTTTTAGATTTCCTATCTGCAGTGTGAAACCGTTTTGTGGTTGGTGTAAAATAGTGTGGCCGTGACTGCAAACGGCATCGAGATTTTTGATGTTGTTTCGACGGATAAAGTCTTTGATAATGTTGCCCAAAAGCGCAGTATAATCGCGGTTGAGTTGTTGTAATTCTTTTTGGGTAAAATCAACAGCCGCTCGCAATTTGTTTAACCAATCTTCTGTATAAGGAATGGTTTCACTTTCCAGAATTTTGTAGTTCCATTTTCCCTTAATTACCGTGAAATGGATGTGCGCCAAATCGACGCCATCGAGCGAAGTACCCGACATGACGCCTATAACATTATAACTTTCTTTCAACATTGGCTAAATTTACGAAAACGTTTGAAATTGTAACTTTTATATCCTATTTTTGCCACCAAAAGTAAAGAAACAACAAACAATAATCGTTACATTATATGGATTTTAATTTAACCGAAGAGCAGTTAATGATTCAACAAGCGGCACGCGATTTTGCACAAGCCGAATTGTTGCCGGGCGTAATAGAAAGAGATGAACATTCCAAGTTTCCAACAGAGCAAGTGAGAATGATGGGAGAGCTTGGATTTTTGGGAATGATGGTAGATCCGAAATATGGCGGTGCCGGTTTGGACAGCGTTTCTTATGTGTTAGCCATGACAGAAATTGCCAAAGTGGATGCTTCGGCTGCGGTAATCATGTCGGTGAACAACTCTTTGGTGTGTGCCGGAATGGAAAAATATTGTTCGGAGGAACAAAAAATGAAATACTTAGTGCCTTTGGCCAAAGGAGAAGTAATCGGTGCGTTTTGTTTGTCGGAGCCGGAAGCCGGAAGTGACGCTTCTTCCCAAAAAACCACTGCCAAAGACATGGGCGATTACTATTTGCTCAACGGAACCAAAAACTGGATTACCAACGGAGGAACCGCTTCTACGTATTTAGTAATGGCGCAAACTGATGTTGAAAAAGGACATAAAGGAATCAACGCCTTTATCGTCGAAAAAGGCTGGGAAGGTTTTGAAATCGGACCTAAAGAAAAGAAAATGGGAATCCGCGGAAGCGACACCCATTCGTTAATGTTCACCGATGTAAAAGTGCCAAAGGAAAATCGTATCGGAGCTGATGGTTTCGGGTTTAACTTTGCCATGAATGTTTTAAACGGAGGTCGTATCGGAATTGCGTCTCAAGCCTTAGGAATTGCAACCGGTGCTTACGAGCTGGCTCTAAAATATGCCAACGATAGAAAAGCGTTCGGGAAAGAAATTTTCAAACACCAAGCCATTGCTTTCAAATTGGCGGATATGTATGTAAAAATCACTGCTGCTAAAATGTTAATCATGAAAGCCGCTTGTGAAAAAGATGAAGGCAAAGATATTGCACACTCCGGCGCTATGGCCAAGTTATACGCCTCTGAAATTGCTTTGGAAGTGGCTAATGAAGCGGTTCAAATTCACGGTGGAAACGGTTATGTTGCCGAGTACCACGTAGAAAGAATGATGCGCGATTCTAAAATCACTCAAATTTATGAAGGAACTTCGGAGATTCAGAGAATTGTAATCTCGAGAGGTTTGGTTTCGTAAGTAAGAACCAAATAAATTGATAACCCTTTCAGTATAATTATTGAAAGGGTTTTTTATTGCAAAAAATTTATATTTTTATGCTATGTATGAAGAATTAAAGTATTGGTACCTCCGAGATCACAAATTGTTTTGGACATTAAGCATGTCTCAAATTAAGCAGTTGTGTATTATCACCGGTTTTAAGAAGGCCAAGAAAGGCGATATTATTTATTTTTCTTCCTCTGATGTACCCCGTGTTTTTTTACTCAAAAAAGGGAATATTAAAATTGTTTCCGTAGATGAAGAAGGTAATGAAACTATGAAGGATATCATTCAAAAAGGAGATTTATTCGGTGAATTAGAACTTCAAAGCGATAAAAACTCTAACGAGTATGCCAAGGCACTTACGGATGATATCATTATCTGCAGTTTCTTGCTCTCAGATTTTGAAAATTTACTTTTGCAACATCCTAACTTAGCGCTTTCCTACACCAAGTTTGTTGGCCTCAAAATGAAACGGATTAAAAACAATTACGCCAATTTGATGTCTAAAGATGCTAAGACTCGTTTGCTTTCTTTTCTCAAAGATTGGGCACAGCGTGAGGGAAAAGTTGAGCACAACAGAACTGTCATCGAAAACTATCTTACTCAAAACGATATTGCACAAATCATATGTACATCTCGTCAAACAGCAACACTTTTACTCAATGAATTGGAGGAAAGCGGCCTTTTACATTATGGCCGGAAAGAAATTATTATAGAAGATATTTCGAAGTTATAATTTTTTCTCTCTAATGTAAACTATCCGACAATTTAAGTTTAGCACACCTCATAGTTTTGTTGAAAAATAACAACTATGAAGGCAAACTTTTTATCCATCTTTTTTTTAATTGTTGTTTCCTGTCAGGAGGAAGGTATTTTAACACAACAAAGAGAAATTACATCACTTTCACCCTCCGCTCAATTAAAATATACAGGACTATTTGAACCCACAAGCGGGATTACAGTAAGTGGATCAGCCAAAATATATTGGGATCAAAATCGACATACAGTTAGTTTAGAAGGGTTTTCTATTTCCGATGGTCCTGATTTGAAAGTCTATTTGTCTAAATCTGATGCGCCAACGCAATTTGTAAACCTCGGAAATTTAACCCATCAAACAGTTTATCCGATACCTGTAGGAGTTCAGATTGAGGAGTATTCACACGTCTTAATCCATTGTCAGCAATACAATCATTTGTTTGCCATAGCCGAACTACAACAAAACTAATAGCCATGAAAAGAAAAGTTTTGATAATAGTTTGGTTACTCTTGATAAATTTTGCGTATTCGCAAGGATGCAGCGATGCCGGAATTTGTACCATCAACAAAGGATTTCAACAAGAGGAGACTGCTTTTAAAAACAATCTGGAGGTTGCTGCAGTTTACAGTTTAGGTGAAGCCGACTTGGTTTATGTTTCGCCTTATGTTTCTTATACCAAAAGGTTTAATGAACAGTATTTGTTCACAGCTAAAGTAACTTTTTCAACAGCTATCGGAAGTTTCGGGACTCGCAGTCAGTTTGGCGACGCGTTTTTGGTTGGAAACTATGTCTTTAAAGAAAAAAACAATCGGCAATGGAGTGCTTTGTTAGGATTTAAATTTCCTTTCACTGCCTCAAATCTAAAAATCAACGGGTACTCATTGCCGTTGGATTACCAATCGAGTTTGGGAACCATTGATGTATTTGTCGGTACAAATTATCGGTATAAAAAATGGAATTTTAATTTGGCACTTCAACTACCGGTTATCAATTTGAATAAAAATTCGTATTTCAGCGAGTATGCGGGTACTGATGATTTTCCTTCGACCAATTTATTTCAAAGACAACCTGATGCGCTGATCAGAGCCACTTACACGATTCAAACGCTAAATAAAAGAATTTCATTCAAACCCAACCTCTTATTCATCTATCACTTAGGGGAAGATAGTTTTGAAAATATTTTTGGTCAACGGGAGCATATCAAAGAATCAGACGGATTAACCATCAATGGGAATTTGTTGACTTCTTACAAGCTAACCGGTCAAAGTCAAATAGAACTTTCCTTAGCCGCCCCTTTTGTGGTAAGAACCATTAGACCGGATGGTTTAACCAGAAGTTTTGTGGCCGGACTACAATATCAGTATTCATTTTAAGTTAATACATAAAAATCATGAAAAATTTAATACAACTATGTTTGGTTTTGATGACCATGAGTATCAGTGCTCAAAACAATCTAAAAGACGGAGTAGCCATTCAGGGATATGACCCGGTAGCCTATTTTGTAGAAGGAAAAGCTGTTTTGGGCTTGAAAGAAATCAAGACGCAATACGATAACGCCACCTACTATTTTGCCACTGATGTCAACAAAGAGGAATTTGTTAAAAATCCTGACAAGTTTGTACCACAGTATGGTGGTTATTGCGCTTATGGCTTGTCTAAAGGTTACAAAGCACCCATTGATCCCAAAGCTTTTACTATTGTTGAGGATAAATTATACCTTAATTATAGTCTCGATGTAAAAGCTGAGTGGATGAAGCAACGTGAGGAAAGAATTGTAAAAGCCAATGAAAATTGGGAGAAAATTAAAAATAAATAATCGTCTATTGTACAGTAGCCGACAAAACACTAATAGGGACTAAAATACCTTTGTCTCCTAATTAAAAATTAAGAAATCATGAAAAAAATAATGTTATTAGTATTTGCTGTATTAGCAACCACTCAGGTTTCAGCTCAATCTGTAACCAAAAGAACCAAAGAGTTCAATCTCGAAAAAGGCCTTGCCATTCAAGGATATGATCCTGTAGCTTATTTTACCCAAAAAAAAGCAGTCAAAGGGAAAACATCTATAGCAACAACATTTGAAGGTGTTACTTATTACTTTACGTCCAACGAGAATAAGGAGATTTTCAAAAAAAATCCATCGGGTTATGAACCGCAATATGGTGGTTGGTGTGCTTATGCTATGGGTGCTAACGGAGAGAAAGTAGAAGTTGATCCTGAAACTTTTAAAATTGTCAATGGTAAATTGTACTTGTTTTATAATGCTTATTTCAATAACACTTTAAAATCTTGGAATAAAGATGAGGTTAATCTTAACCGAAAAGCCGATGCCAATTGGAAAAAATTTATCAACTAAAATTTATAGATTATGAAAAACCAGCTTTTTATTTGGATTGTGAAGCTTACCGCAGTCATAATCCTTTTACAGACACTTTTTTTTAAGTTTTCCGGAGCTCAGGAAAGTATCTATATTTTTCAAACATTAGGTATAGAACCTTATGGGAGAATAGGTTCCGGTGTGATAGAATTGATAGCATCAATTTTAATTTTAATACCCAAAACCACATTAATGGGCGCAGTATTAGGTTTTGGAACGATGTTGGGCGCTATTTTTTCTCATATATTTGTGTTAGGTATTGAAGTACAAGACGATGGAGGAACGTTATTTATATTAGCGATAATTACTTTATTAAGTTGTTTGTTTCTGGTATATACGGAGCGTAATAAAATTTCAGAATTATTGAAATTTAAAATTTAAAGCATCTGTAATCGTTTAAATATCGTATTTATAATAAACTGTTTCAAAGTCAATATTATGCTCATTCCATCTATACGTAAAACACTTAATGAATTGTCTCATGTTATTGGGCAACTCTCCAACGAAGATTATAGTTCACCTTGTTACGAACTTTCCAATGCCACTGTAGGAGAACATACACGCCATATCATTGAACTTTTCCAATGTTTGGAACATCAATACGATTCGGGACAAATTAATTATGATCTTAGAAAGCGTGATTATTTGTTGCAAACGAATGTGAGTTTTGCTGTAACCACGATTAATACCGTAATTGATCTTTTAGAAAAGCCCAATAAATCTTTAAAGTTATTCCAAAGAATTGACCAAGATTCATTGGCTATAGAAACCAACTATCATCGGGAACTGCTCTATAATTTTGAACACTGTATTCACCATCAGGCATTGATTAAAGTGGCATTAATGAAAATGGATAATATAAGCATTGAAAATACTTTTGGCGTAGCTCGATCTACCATAGAATACAGAAAGCAATGTGCACAGTAAGTTTTGTCAATAACAACGGTAAAATTATCATTACCTCTAATCGTGATGAAAAAGTTTTGCGTCCCGTAGCCATAGAGCCAATGGCTTATTGGATTCAAAACAAAAAAGTTATTTTTCCTAAAGACAATAAAGCCGGCGGTACTTGGTATGCTATTGATGAACATTCTAATGTTTTGGTTTTATTAAATGGTGCCGAAGAAAAGCACACACTCAAAGCCGGTTACAAGAAAAGCAGAGGTTTGATTGTGCTCGATTTGATTGGCAGTAATTCACCACTGGAAGCTTGGCAAAACATAGACTTAGAGCATATTGAACCATTTACTTTGGTTTTATTTGAAAACCAAAAACTCTATCAATTGCGTTGGAATGAAGTCGCCAAAAGCAGTTTGGCCTTGGATGTAAACCAAAGTTACATTTGGTCATCATCAACTTTATATTCAAAAGATATTAGGGAAAAGCGCGCCCATTGGTTCCATACTTTTTTAGACACTAAACCCGGAGTGAGCGAAGAAGAACTATTTAACTTTCATCGTTATACCGAAGCCGACAATACCGAGCACGGATTGGTCATCAATCGAAACGAGATTTTAAAAACACTAAGCATCACACAAACCATAATTGAAAAGAATAAAGTCAGTATTCACTACAATGATTTAATAGCGGAAAAAGATTTTTCCAATGTGTTTTTATCGCTTTAGTAACTCGTAATTCATCATTATTTTGAAACTCTTCTTCCACAAAGTTTTCCATTGGGAATATTGGCCGTTCCAAATTGTTTATGTTCCGATTTATTTTCTTTGGGCTTATTATGCGATAAAAGCCAAAACTATTTTCTTTTTTAATACGTCCAATCCAACAATGCGTAATGGTGGTTTTTTTATGGACAGCAAGATTGAAATCTACAATTTGATTCCGAAACAGTTTTACCCGAAAACTCAATTTGTAAAAGAAAATCTAACTTTTGATGAAGTTAAAAAAATACTTTTTCAGTCCGAAATCAACTTTCCTTTTATGGTAAAACCCGATATTGGATTGCGTGGCTCGGCCGTTAAAAAAATAGATAATTTAGCCGATTTACAGAGTTATCACAGCAAAGCTGATTTTGATTTTTTACTCCAAGATTTGATTCCTTATCAAAATGAAGTCGGCATTTTTTATGTGCGATACCCGCAAGAAAAAAACGGAAGAATAACGGGTATTGTAGCGAAAGAGTTCCTTATAGTCGAAGGCGACGGTCGTTCTTCAATGGAAACGTTGATAAAGGCTAATCCGCGCTTTGCATTACAGATGAAAGCCTTGCGAAAGGAATACGGCAACCAATTAACATCTATCTTGCCAAAAGGAGAAAAACGCAACTTAGTGCCTTACGGGAATCATGCCAGAGGCGCAAAATTTTTGGATTACAGTCCTTTAATTTCACCCGAATTGACCAAGGTAATTGACGATATGTGTTTACAAATTGATGGCTTTTATTTTGGCAGAATGGATGTAATGTATAATTCGTGGGAAGAATTGCTGCAGGGCAAGAACTTCGCGATAGTGGAGTTAAACGGCGCTGCCAGTGAACCAACGCATATTTACGACCCTAAGCATTCTCTCTTCTTTGCTTGGAAAGAATTGGCTCGACATATTACTTATATGTTTGAAATTAGTATAGAAAATCACAAACGAGGGCATGCCTATTTGCCGCACAAAATAGGGATGGAACAATACCGTTTACATCGTAAACAATCCCAAAAAATAGTCAACTTTTAATGATACATTTAAAAAATATAGCAGTAGGTTTTGGGGTAAGTTTTATTGGTTCAATTCCATTGGGATATTTGAATGTGATTGGGTTTGATATTTACACACAAAATGGGTTGTTGGCAACACTATATTATTTGCTCGGGGTAGTTTTGATTGAGATGTTTGTGATTTATTTCACCTTAATTTTTGCCAAAACATTAGCGGAGAATCTAAAGCTAAAAAAATTTGTCCAAGGATTTTCGATAGTATTCATGTTTCTTTTAGCCTACGGTTTTTACTCAAGCGCTCATTCAAAAGAGAATTTTTCAACAACATTCAATTATGCGCCATTGATTTTAGGAATTGTTTTGAGCAGCCTCAATTTTATCCAAATTCCGTTTTGGACCGGTTGGAATTTATGGCTGTTAAATGGTCAGTATATTGAAGTTTCCGGTGGCAGAAAATATGTTTATGTTTTAGGAACTATAGTCGGAACATTTTGCGGTATGTTAGCATTGATTTTAGCACTTCATTATTTTACTTCCAACATCGACTTCCTGTCAAAGTATTTGATGAAGATGATTATTCCCTTGGTCTTTTTGTGCTTAGGGATTTTTCAGTCATTCCAATTTTTCCGAAAATACTTCGCTTGATTTCTTTCCTTTTCTTTTGCTATATTTACCATAGAAAAGAATGCTATGAAAAAAAATATCATTATTACCGGAACATCACGCGGTATTGGCTACGAATTGGCACTGCAATTGGCCAAAGCCGAACACCAAGTGTTGGCCATTTCCCGTAAAACACCACAAGCTTTAATAGAAAATGAAAACATTACTTGTTTGTCAATCGATTTGGGTAAAGAAGCTGAATTGGCTGAGGTCGACAAGTTTCTTGCTCATGCTTGGAAGAAAGTGGATATAATCATTCACAACGCCGGTAGTTTATTAAATCGCCCGTTTTCGCAAACCAGTCAAGAAGACTTTGAAAGCGTTTACCGAGTAAATGTTTTTGGAGTAGCCAATCTTACTCAGGTGTGCTTACCTTACCTTAAAAAAGGAAGTCACGTGGTTACCATCAGTTCAATGGGAGGTATTCAAGGCAGTATGAAGTTTGCCGGATTGGCAGCGTACAGTTCGAGTAAAGGCGCCGTGATTACCCTTTCGGAATTGTTGGCGGAAGAATACAAAGAACAAGGCATTGCGTTTAATGTTTTAGCACTCGGTGCCGTGAATACCGAAATGTTGCAAGAAGCCTTTCCTGGATACGAAGCCCCAATTTCCGCTGCAGAAATGGCAGATTATATTGCAAATTTCGCCCTCACCGGTAACAAGTATCACAACGGAAAAGTAATTCAAGTAAGTTCGTCTACACCATAGTCAGTCATGAATTATGAGTTATAAGTTATGAGTGAAAGTATCATTAAAGCGAAAAGTTTTGAACTTGCCGTTTCAGGGATTAAATTTTATAAAAGTTTAATTTCGGATAAGAAAGAATTTGTTATGAGTAAGCAGTTTTTACGTTCAGTCACCTCGGTTGGAGCCAATGTAAGAGAGGCTGTTAACGCACAAAGTAAACTTGATTTCATTCATAAACTATCCATTTCTCAAAAGGAATGTGACGAAACTATGTATTGGTTGGAACTTTTAAAAGAGACAGATTATATTTCAACCAAAGAATTCAATACTATTTATCCTCAATGTATAGAAGTCTTAAAAATCATAAAAAGTATCATTATAACCTCAAAAAACAACTCATAACTCATAATTTATAACTCATAATTCTTTGAGCGAAGTCTTAGCCAAATATTTGCCCGAACACGCTGTATTGCCTTGCTTTGAATTAATTAAAAGCAACAATGTGCATTTGAAGATAGTCAACGAGCGCCAAACACGCCATGGAGATTATCGCAGAGCGGTAGGAGGAAAGCATGAGATTACCGTGAATGCAAATTTGAACAAATACCGATTTTTGATCACTTTGATTCATGAAATTGCGCATTTGGTGGCTTATGAAAAATTCGGTCGTTTGATTAAACCACATGGCAACGAGTGGAAGCATACGTTTCAGCGGTTGATGGTGCCGTTTATTCGCCCTGAGATTTTTCCGCATTCGGTGTTGCCTTTGGTGGCAAATCATTTCAGAAATCCTACAGCAAGTAGCGATACTGATGCGCGATTGGCTTTCGCCTTAAAACAATTTGACGAGCGCAAACCCGATATCCACTTCGTGCATGAAGTCCCAAGCGGTAGTTTGTTCCGCATTAAAAACGGCCGGATTTTCCAAAAGAAAGGTTTACGAGTAAAGCGCTATGAATGTTTGGAAGTCAAAACCGGGAGATTGTATTTGTTTAACGCCAACGCTGAGGTGGAAATAATTCCGGGTTAATATGTTAAAAAGAAAGCCGTATTTGTTGTTGTTGCTTACGTCATTGCTGTTATTTGTAATTGGTTTTGTGAAAAGTGATGAAACTTTTGATATCAATATCCATGATACCTACTTTGTTATAGCACAAAACCAATTGTATTGGCTTTTCTCATTATTCTTTTTTTTCTTTTTCATGATTTACTTTATTCTGGAAAAACTGAGATTTCAATGGCAAAGACTATTAGAGTTAATACATGTTTATGGGACAGTATTTTTTACTTTAGGCATGTTTTTTCCTTATGAATTGATTTTTAAATCACCCGAATTCCAATTGTTTGACGATTATCAAAGATCAAATGTATATCGCTCTTTTTTTGCCCTATTTTTTTTAATTGCCCAAATCCTGTTAATTATAAATATATTTGTAGCTATAATAAAAAAACTCAGAATCTTAGCTACTCAGTAACTCAGTTACTCCCAAAAAAATGAATAAAAATTATTACGCAATACTAATGGCCGGCGGTGTCGGTTCCCGATTTTGGCCGGTAAGCACTACCGATTTTCCGAAGCAATTCCACGATATGTTAGGCTCGGGAGAGACTTTGATTCAAAAAACTTTCAGTCGTTTGTCCAAGTTAATACCGGCAGAAAACATTCTTATTTTAACCAACGAACGTTATAATGATCTGGTCTTACAACAGTTGCCGATGGTTAAGCCGGAACAAGTTTTGTTGGAACCTGCAATGCGAAATACTGCGCCTTGTATTTTATACGCATCGTTAAAAATAAAAAAACAAAATCCCAATGCCGTAATGGTTGTGGCACCCAGCGATCATTGGATTGAAGATGAAACTGCTTTTACCCATGATTTACAACAGTGTTTTGATTTCTGTGAAAAGGAAAAAGCGTTACTGACTTTAGGCATTCAGCCTACTTTTCCCAACACCGGATTTGGGTATATCGAATTTGATAAAGCCGATGCTAATCTGATAAAAAAAGTCAACCAATTCCGTGAAAAACCCGATTATGAAACCGCTAAGACATTTTTAGAAGCCGGTAATTTCCTCTGGAACGGCGGAATTTTTATTTGGAGCGCCCAATCAATTACGGAGGCTTTTGAAAAATTTCAACCTCAAATGAACGCTTTGTTCCAAAAAGGATTCAATAGTTACAATACGACTGAAGAAAAGCAATTTATCCTCGACAATTATCCTAACGCCGACAATATATCTATTGATTATGCTGTAATGGAAAAGGCTAATAATGTTTATGTTTTGCCGGCAACGTTCGATTGGAATGATTTGGGTACTTGGGGTTCATTGCACGAGAAATTGGATAAAGACCATCAAAATAATGCTGTAGTAAACGCCACGGTTATTTTGGAAAATGCCTCTAATAATATTATTCGTTCTAATGCTCAAAAATTAGTTGTCATCGATGGTTTAGATGATTATATTATAGTTGATAACGATAATGTGCTGATGATTTATCCGAAAAGTAAAGAACAAGACATCAAGAGAATTACAGCCATGGCTGACAAATTATAATTCAAAAAGGGCTTTTGCTCTTTTTTTTACATCAAATTCTAAGAAAATACGCATTTTAATTTCTTTTGTTGTATCTTTCATTGTTTAAAATTTTAGCGTTGTGAAAGATTTTCGTTGGTTTATTGTATTGATTTTGTTTTTTTGGACACCATTAACTTTTGGACAATTGTCGAATTTTACCCTGACAGTAACCAAAATTGATGAAACTTGTACCGGAAATGGGGAATTGCATTTTTCAGTCTCCAATACTACTGCCGGGGCTACAATTTTGTATTCCGTTTATCGTTTGCCGGATGTTTCAACGCCTATTTCGGTTCAGTCAACAGGCGTTTTAACCGGATTGGTAGCCGGTAATTATCGGGTGATTGCCACACAGTCTTTGGGGAATCAGAGTGGCACCCAGCAACAAGATGTTACTATAGAAGACGAAGTTGTTACCTTAACTTATCAAATTACAGGGAATGATGAAGTTTGCAGTTTTGACGGTTCTATAATCGTTACAACACTTACGGGAACAGCGGTTAATTATGAAATTTTTGCCGGGCCTATTATCAGACCCATTCAAGCTTCCAATATTTTTCCTAATCTAACCATGGGGACATACCAAGTTCGGGTTAGGGACAATTGTAATGATGCAGTTGTTCAAACGTTTACGATTGAAAAGGCGAATACTGACTTAACGTTTGAGTTGTTTGTACCACAATTGGTAGATTGTTACACGGTAAGCATCGGAGCGGAAATAGAAACTTTACTGACTAATGGAGTGATTGCTTATCCTTTAACCATTACTACCACGGTTAATCCTCCCAATGGGCCTAATTTGATTTACAATCAAACCGTTACTTCAGGGTTGTTTTTTACTCAGATTGTACCCTATTTCGAACAAGACTATACTTATACTTTTACCATAACCGATCGTTGCGGAACGGTTTACACATTAAACGGAACTATTACCAATCTCAATAGAGATGCTTATTATATATTGGCTCCACAAGATTGTACTCACAAAGTAGCCGGCTTTTTTAATGTAACGTCACTGAATTTATTGTCAGGACCTGCCGGTTTCGGGCTATCAATACCCTATGATTTTACCTCTCAAATAGCCAACAATTCGGTTTCGGTTCCCAATATGATTGCCGGAACCTACACTTTTAAAGCTCTTAATCCTTGCGATGAATCTTTTACATTTGTTATTGAAGTTGTCTTATCGGAAAGCCCGCCTTTTGATTTGGTTTATAATGTAACTTGTACCAATGGTTCGGTGCTTATTTACAATATTCAAGAACTTATTTTAACTTCAGCACCGGCAACATATCAACAAACATTACCATTTGATTATACTTCTCAAATCAATTCAGCTAATTATATTGGTTTGGTTTTACCGGTAGGAAACTATGTTTTTGATGCTATAGGGTTGTGTGGAAGCGTTGACCCGATTCAAATTACAGTCAATATTATCCCTTCGCCGGGAGCTCCAATTCCTGTTAGAGGTATTGGTTGTTCGCCGGGTTTTGGGGCCTTGTATTTTTCGGCCGAATTGTCTTCTGTAATTATGCTTACTGCGCCGGCGAGCTATCCTCAAACATTACCATATGATGTGTCTTCAGGCATAAATCAAAATGGGACTTCATTCTTCTTGGATATGTTACCGGCAGGGAATTATACTTTTCAAACCTTTGTTTGCGGTATTCCTTTTACTGTTCCTGTTAACATCCAAGGGTATCAACCGGTTACTGATATTTCCATCAACCCTAATTGCGGCTCTTTTGATTTGTCTTTGGCACATAGTTCTAATAATTTAGGGCAAGCTTCTTATTGGTTGCAAAAATGGAATCCTAATACCAACAGCTGGGGGCATCCATTTACAAATGTTGTTTATACTGACGGTTTTATGCCCAGTCTTGCCAATTCTTATCCGCTGACAAATAATGCGGTTAATTATAATTTAGCGGCCTTGGGAAGTTTCAGAGTATTAAAAGTTTTTGATCTTTTTGAGGGTATAACAATCGCTAAATGTTTTGAAACGTTGGAAGAATTTGAGTTTATTGGTTTGCCTGAAATTATAGATGTTTATTCCGTTTCTTGTGGTACTACTTTTGAAGTAGTAGTGTTGGCTGAAGGGTTAAATCCGTTGCAATACCGAATTACTACCAAAAACGGACAGCCCTTTGCAGTAGATAACGGCAACTCCAATCTTTTTTCGGGTTTGGAAGCGGCTACCTATAATTTTCAAGTGGAAGATGCCTGTGGAAATTTATTAAACAGCGCCTTTGAAATTGCTAACCCAAATCCATTGGAAATAACAGCCAATACCATTTTGTGTGATGGTGAAAACCTGACTTTATCCGTGCCTGATTTTGCTTTTTTTCAATACCAATGGTGGAAAGGAAATGACACCACCAACATCTTGAGTACAACAAACACATTAGATTTTTTACCCTTTAATGTGCCGTCGAATAACGGAACCTATTATGTAAGTATTTCTTACTCTAACAACACATCATCTTGTTTGAATCAGGTTTTAAGTTACACTATTAATGTTTCTAATGATTTGCCCAATGCAGGGAACAGCAATAGTGTTTCCTATTGCGGACGACAAGGCCAAATTGATTTGTTTTCGCTTTTGATTGGGAGTTATGATGCTAACGGTACTTGGTCGGAACTCACTTCCAGCGGAACTTTGACTAACAATCTTTGGAATTCAGCCGCTGTAGCTTTTGGAACGTATCAGTTTAAATATCGAGTGGTTGGCAATTGTAATGCTTCGGATGAGGCCTTGGTGAATATTACGTTAAAAGAAATTCCACAACAACCCGTTGCATCCTCAGACACGGTGATTTGTGATACCAGAAGTTTAAATTTTTACGCTTCAACGGTACCGAATGCGACCTATGTTTGGAGCGGACCAAATGGGTTTGCTTCCCAACAGCAAAATCCAACGTTGAATCCGTTATCCTTGGCAGACAGCGGAACGTATTCGGTTTATACTGTGCTCGAAGGTTGTCAGTCGTCTCCGGATACTGTTGATGTTACTGTAAATGCTTTGCCGGTTGTTAGTTTGAATCAAGATTGTATCAATGACGAGTATGTGGTAACAGCAACCACCACCTCAAACGTTACCTTCAATTGGAGCGGACCGGATAATTTCAGTAGTTCCCAAAACCCTATTGTGATTACCAAAGCGGCTACCGGAAACTACGACCTAACTATTACTGATGAAAATGGTTGTAGTGTCTCAGAATCCATCAATGTAATTCGCACTATTTGTTCGATTCCGAAAGGTGTTTCTGCTAACAATGACGGCGATAACGATTCGTTAGATTTGACCGGTTTTGGGGTAGAAAGGCTGAAGATATTTAATCGTTACGGTATGCTGGTATATGAAATGGGGAATTATGTCAACCAATGGAAAGGCCAAGATAAGTACGGCCACATTCTACCCAGTGCTACTTATTACTATTTAGCTACTATGGATACGGGAGAAGTAAAATCGGGTTGGGTGTATTTGATGCACGAATAATTAGTCTTCCTTGTTCTGCGCTTTTCTGATTTTTTTGAACAGATTCGACGAATACACAAAGTCGGTTATCGCCTCGTTATCGGTTTTGAAGATGTCTTTTTTGGTGCCTTCCCAAGCCAAAATCCCTTCTTTTAGGAAGATAATTTTATCGCCAATTTCCATAACCGAATTCATGTCATGTGTATTGACTACAGTAGTAATGTTGTATTCTACGGTAATTTCGTGAATCAAATTATCAATTACAATAGATGTTTTCGGATCTAAACCCGAATTGGGTTCGTCACAAAAAAGATACTTCGGATTGTTCACGATAGCTCTGGCAATGGCGACCCTTTTTTGCATACCACCCGAAATTTCGGAAGGCTTTTTATGATTGGCATTGATAAGGTTCACACGGTTGATTACAAAATTTACACGCTCTTTAATCTCGGCATCGGTTTTATTGGTGAACATTTTTAACGGAAAGCCAACATTCTCCTCTACCGTCATACTGTCGAAAAGCGCACTGCCTTGAAATACCATCCCGATTTCGGTTCGCAACGCTCTTTTTTCATCCGGTTTTAACTCCGAATAAATGCGACCGTCAAACGAAATTGTACCACGGTCAGGCGAGTGTATCCCCAGTAAACTCTTCAGCAAAACTGTTTTTCCCGAACCACTTTGCCCGATAATTAAATTGGTTTTTCCGGCGTCAAAAACAGTTGAAATTCCTTTTAACACCTTGCTGTCTCCAAAAGACTTTTCTACATTTTTAACTTCTATCATCAGGTTAACAGTAATTGCGTTAAAATATAATTTGATAAAATAATGGTCACCGACGTCCATACAAACGAAACCGTACTGGCTTTACCTACCTCTAAAGCGCCGCCTTTCATATAATAACCGTGAAACGAAGGAATAGTGGCCAGCAACATGGCAAAAACTACGGTTTTGATAAAGGCATAAGCAATATGAAAAGGAATAAACTCTTGTTGGATTCCGGTGATAAATTCGTTACTCGAAGCAAAGCCGCCATAAACCGAAGCAATCCATCCGCCAAATACGCCTAAAAACATCGAAATTCCAATCACAAAAGGGTAGAGTAGCAAGGCAATAATTTTAGGGAAAATCAAATAGTTTAACGAATTCACGCCCATTACTTCTAAGGCATCAATTTGTTCGGTAACCCGCATAGTTCCTATACTCGAAGTGATGAATGAGCCCATCTTTCCCGCCATGATAATTGAGATAAAAGTTGGCGCAAACTCTAAAATAACCGATTGTCTCGTAGCAAAACCAATGAGGTATTTGGGAATCAAAGGATTGGTTAAGTTCAAAGCCGTTTGTATCGACACTACGCCGCCAACGAAAAACGAGATAAAGCAAACAATCCCAAGCGAGTCAATGATCAAATCATCAATCTCCTTAAAAATCAACTGTCGCATAGCCGACCATTTTGTGGGATTGCGGAAAACTTCCTTCAACATCAAGAAATATTTCCCAATTTGCGATAAATACCGAACGAGCATCATAGGCTTAAAATAATGTCAAAAATAAGCAGAAGTTATGAGTTATAAGTTATAAGTTATAAGTTTTTGGGCGTTTCGCTTCGGGTCGGGCTATCCGTTACAATCTTTTTAGGATTGAATTTTTACCGGGTTATCCTAAAAAGGATTTTCACTACACACGAGCGGAGCGATTGCCGAAGGAATCCCTAACGCAACATTCTCAGAACAACTTTTCTTTCATCTTTTTCCAGCGGTAATTCCGAATAAATTTAGCTTGTTCTTCTGTGACCAATAATGGTTTGTTGGCCGATTTCGCTTTCCAAAACCCTTTGATGTAATCTAAAAAAAGTAGTGGTTTACCTTTGCGCATGGCCAATTTTAACGAAGCAATGGCCGTGATGAAAAAGCCGTATCCCAAAGTATAGAAAGCTTCCCCTTGTTTGTAACGAGCTGTTTTATTGTAATTAGCGCCGGTTGGTTTCAGGTGTTTAACTTTCAAAGATTCATCGGTTACTACTTTCCAATCGTAAAATTTACAAAGCAATTCGTCTACAGTGTCCCAACCCATAGCCGGTTTTAATCCGCCGATTTGTTGGAAAGTTGCTTTTCGATAGGCTTTAAAGGCGCCGCGAATATGGTCTTTGTCGGTTAAGTTTTCTAAGAGCCATTCACCATTTTTTTCAATATAAGCAAAACCGCCAACCATCCCGATTTTGTCATCGGACTTAAAATGATTGATAATGGTTTCAAAATAATTCGGAGGGAAAATCAAATCAGCATCGGCCTTGACCATAATGTCGTATTGGTCATCCAAAGTTTCTAATCCTTTTTGAAAGGCCAGAATTACTTTGCTGCCGGGCAAATGAATCGCATCGGAAGTGGAATTAACGAGCGAAATCCAAGGATGTTTTTCGGCAAATGCTTGTACAATTTCGCCTGTCTTATCGGTAGAATTGTCATTCACAACAACGGCTTTCGTTGGCAAAACCGTTTGGTCTGTCAAAGACTGTAACGTCAGTGCCATAAAGGCTTCTTCGTTATGCGCAGGAATAACAATATAGTAATTCATTATTTTACTTTTTCAGCATAAACCAAGTAGTAACGAGGTGTAATCCATCGCAGCAAAGGACGCAATCCTAATTTCTTTACCGGATGGGTGAATTTTAGGCGGTCAACAATTTTGTAGCCGGCTTTTTCCAACAACCAATCGAGTTGCCAATCTTCAAACTCGTGGTAATGCCTGTCCCACATATCGGTCTTACTACGATATGCCGGTGAAAACCACAAACGCAAAGGAATTGAGATGAATACCTTGTCGGCTTTTACATTTTGTAACACTGTATAGGGATTAAGCAAGTGTTCGAAGATTTCAAAAGCAGTAAATACCTCGTAGTTTTCTTTTTGTAGATTACTTTGGTCGTTGTCTACGTCTTCGCCTTTGGTATTGATAACGGTATAACCATTGTCTTCCATGATTTTGGAAAACGGATTAGGCACACCCAAATCCAGTATGGTTTCGGAGGTTTTAACGTGTTTTTTTAAAAACTGTAAAGTAAGGTTAAATCGTTTGCTCGGATAGGTCTTCTCGTACATAGCGTGGTAAAAAGATTGTCGTTAGGTATTCGGCAAAATTAAACTTTTAAACCTTTGAACGGATAAACTTTTTTACATTCTGTACACAATCGCATTCACATTCATTCCGGCACCTACGGAAGCAAACAAAATGACATCGCCTTTGTCCAGTTTATGATTTTCCAATTCGCCCTTTACCAGTAAATCGTATAAAGTTGGGACTGTAGCTACACTTGAGTTTCCCAGTTTATGAATGCTCATAGGCATAATGTCGTCCGGCGCTTTTTGACCGTAAAGTTTGTAGAAACGTTGGATGATGGCTTCATCCATTTTTTCGTTGGCTTGGTGTATCAGTACTTTTTTAATATTACTGATATCGATACCGCTGGCGTCAACACACTCTTTCATGGCTTTGGGAACCTGACTTAAAGCAAATTCATATATTTTTCGGCCGTGCATTTTGATGTAACGCACATCCGGATCATGCTCTTTGTTGAATGAGTTTCCGAAAAATAAATAATACGCTTCGTCATAAGTGAAAGTAGCGGAAGCATGGGCTAAAATGCCGCCTTCTTCTTCCGTTGCTTCTATGATGGTAGCTCCTGCGCCGTCTGAGTAAATCATACTGTCGCGGTCGTGCATGTCTACTACGCGTGACAAGGTTTCAGCGCCTATTACTAAACATTTTTTGGCCATGCCGGCTTTGATAAAGGCTTGTGCCTGAATGACACCTTCTACCCAACCCGGACAACCAAACAGCATGTCATAAGCAACACATTTCGGGTTTTTAATACGCAAATCGAATTTTACTCGGGTAGCTAAACTCGGTAAAATATCAGTTTGAATGGCGCCTTTTTTAACGTTCCCGAAATTGTGGGCAAAGATGATGTAGTCCAGAGTTTCGGGATCTATACCGGCGTTTTCAATCGCTTTTTTGGCAGCGATAGTAGCTATGTCGGAGGTTAGTAAATTATCGGTAACATAACGGCGTTCTTCTATGCCGGTGATGTCGTAAAATTTTTCGGTAATTACTTCGTTCGGGAGTGGAAACGGACTTCCGTCATCATTGAGAAAAACATGCTTGGTGAAGTCGGAGTTTGTAACGATTTCCGTGGGAATATAACATCCCGAACCGGTTATTTTTATATTCATATGCTAATGATTTCAATACTAAATTATTAATAAAATCATTAGTCGGATGAGTAAGCTTTCTTTTTTTAAAATAATTGTGAATTGTTTAGTAAAACTTAGTTAAAAATAAGAATGCTATAATTTATCACCTTGTTGTTGGGCAATTTTAATCTGCATAATCGTGCCTATACTCAAGGCTTGGGTTTTGATTTGCTCTGCTTTTTCGCCTCTAAAATTTTCATCTACAGTCGCATAAAAATGATGAAGCCAAATTGTAAATAATTTTGGTGATAAGTAAGATTTGGCATTGACATCCAAATGAATTTGCGTAAGGTTGTTGGTGTATCCGCCGGTGCCCAATATGGCTTGCGACCAAAAAGTGACCAAGATAGGCAAATGCTCTTCCAATTTAATTTTTACTATATCGGTAAATATATAACTGATGGATTCGTCGGCTAACAGTTTTTTGTAAAACTCATCAACAAGTAAATACAAATCGTCTTGGGTTTGAATATCATTCATCATTTTTTATTTGATACAAAAGTAAAACTTATCAAGGGTTTAGCAATAAAACAAAAGGTTCCAAAGAATAAACTTGGAACCTTTAAATTTTTACTGCGTATTTCGTGCTTTTAAATTACATATACGCCTCAATCGGAGCACAAGAACAAACTAAGTTTCTGTCTCCGTAAGCATCGTCTACTCTGCGAACACTTGGCCAGAATTTGTTTTCGTGAATATAGTCCAAAGGATAAGCAGCTTGCTCACGAGTGTATGGATAAGTCCAAGTATCTGCCGTAAGCATTGCTAAAGTATGTGGCGCATTTTTCAATACATTGTTGTTGTCATCGGCTGAAGCAGCTTCAATTTCTTTACGAATGGCAATCATAGCATCGCAAAAACGATCTAATTCTGCTAAATCTTCCGACTCCGTTGGCTCGATCATTAAAGTTCCGGCTACCGGGAAAGAAACCGTTGGTGCGTGGAAACCGTAATCCATCAAACGCTTGGCAATATCGGTTACTTCGATACCGTTTTGTTTGAAAGCACGACAATCCAAAATCATTTCGTGAGCGGCGCGACCCATTTCTCCGGAATACAATACTGGGTAATGTTCTTCCAAACGAGCTTTCATATAATTGGCATTCAAAATGGCGTGTTCTGTCGATTTTTTCAAACCTTCAGCACCCAACATCGAGATGTAGCCGTAGGAAATCAAACAAACCAAAGCCGAGCCGTATGGCGCTGATGAGATGGCAGTGATGGCTTGTTCACCACCAACTTTCACAATTGGATTGGTAGGTAAGAAAGGCACCAGTTTTTCGTTGACACAAATTGGACCAACACCGGGTCCGCCACCACCGTGAGGAATGGCGAATGTTTTGTGTAAGTTTAAGTGACATACATCGGCTCCGATAGTAGCCGGATTGGTTAAACCAACTTGTGCATTCATATTAGCACCATCCATATACACTAAACCACCATTGTCGTGGATGATTTTTGTGATTTCACAAATGGCACTTTCAAAAACACCATGAGTTGATGGATAAGTTACCATTAAGCAAGATAAATTGGCGGCATGTTCGATAGCTTTCGCTCTTAAATCTTCAACGTCTATGTTACCGTTTTCCATGGTTTTGGTTACGATAATTTGCATACCAGCCATGGCAGCAGAAGCCGGATTGGTTCCATGAGCCGAAGAAGGAATTAAACACACATTTCTGTGGTGGTCGCCTCTGGATAAGTGGTAAGCTCTGATAGCCATTAAACCGGCATATTCTCCTTGGGCACCCGAGTTAGGTTGCAAAGTAGTTCCCGCGAATCCGGTTACTACGTTGAGTTGCTGTTCTAACTTTTTCAGCATAGTGATGTAGCCTTCCGCTTGTTCTAACGGAGCAAACGGATGAATGCTATTCCAATTAGGCATTGATAAAGGCAACATTTCTGCGGCAGCATTAAGTTTCATGGTGCAAGAACCCAAAGAAATCATCGAGTGGTTTAACGATAAATCTTTTCGTTCTAATTTTTTGATATAGCGCATCAACTGTGATTCGGAGTGATGGTTGTTGAAGACTTCATGTTGCAAGAAAGTTGAGGTTCTTTCCAGTGAAGCCGGGAAATTATTTTGAGAACTTAAAGCCGAAATGGCGAAAGCTTCTTTACCGGTGGCTTCCGCAAAAATGGCAATGATTTGATTCAAATCGTTTAAAGAAGTCGTTTCATTTAAAGAAATGGAAATCGTTGCCGTATCCGGATAAAAGAAGTTGACTTCGTGTTTTTCGGCTATGGTTTTTACTTTAGCCGCATCAGCTTTTACTGAAATGGTATCAAAAAAAGCAGAGTTGGTTTGGTAAACGCCTAATTTATTCAAGGCATCTGCCAAGGTTACTGCAGAAGCATGTACTTTGTTAGCAATATATTTTAGGCCTTTCGGGCCGTGAAAAACCGCATACATTCCGGCCATAACCGCTAATAAAACTTGCGCAGTACAGATGTTGGAGGTGGCTTTTTCACGTTTGATGTGTTGTTCGCGCGTTCCCAAAGCCATGCGCAAAGCGCGTTTTCCGTTAGCATCGATAGAAACACCGATGATTCGGCCCGGCATAGAGCGTTTGTATTCTTCTTTGGTTGCAAAGTAAGCAGCGTGTGGTCCGCCGTAACCCATAGGGATTCCGAAACGCTGTGTAGTTCCGATAACCACTGAGGCGCCCATTTCTCCCGGAGCGGTTAATTTGGCTAAAGATAAAATATCGGCAGCAACAGCTACTTTGATTTCTTTTTCATTGGCTTTGGCAATAAAAGAAGCATAATCATGGACTTGACCGTATTTGCCAGGATATTGCAATATGGCACCGAAGAAATCGGATGAAAAATCAAAAGTTTCGTGGTTGCCTACTACCAATTCCACTCCGATTGGAGTAGAGCGTGTTTGTAAAACGGACAAGGTTTGCGGTAAAATTTCTTCGGAAACGAAAAATTTACGGGTATTGTTTTTCTTTTGGTCACGAGAGCGAACATCGAAAAGTAAGGCCATTGCTTCTGCAGCAGCAGTTCCTTCATCCAACAAGGAAGCGTTGGCGATTTCCATACCGGTCAATTCAATTATCATGGTTTGGAAATTCAAAATTGCTTCTAATCGACCTTGAGCAATTTCGGCTTGGTAAGGTGTGTAAGCAGTGTACCAACCCGGGTTTTCGAATATGTTTCTCTGGATTACTGCCGGTACAATTGTGGGATGATATCCCATTCCTATGTAAGACTTGAAAACTTTGTTCTTTTTACCCAATTCTTGAATGTGAGTCAAGTATTCATACTCAGTCATTGGCGCGTCCAAATTCAAGTCTTCTTTCAAACGGATGTCATCGGGGATGGTTTCGTAGATCAATTGATCTATATTTTCAACTCCGATGGTTTTGAACATGTGGTTCAGGTCGCTTTCACGCGGACCTATGTGGCGTAATGCAAATGCGTCTGTTCTCATTAAATTGTAAGGTTCTAAGTGTATTTAGTTGTGTATGTTGCTTGAAAAAACAATGGTTTTTAACGCCAACAAAAGTAATTATTAATGTTCTAATTTTGTGCTAAACAAAGTCTAATATTTTGAGAATTTTTTAACTGAAAAGGCTTCTTATTAACAGTTTGCTTATTTTTAAGGTATGTTAATTTTAAAACGACTTCTCGATTTTTACATCAACAGTAGTGTTCACGTGGCTTTGGCAATGTTTTGTTTGAGTTACGTTACGGTGTATTCCAATGGATTATGCAGACATATTACCTATCCGAGTTGTATTTTTTTCGGAACTATCATTGGGTATAATTTTTTGAAGTATTTTGAAATTGTTCTAAGGGGGAATTTTAGTTTGAGTAAGCACATCGGGGTTTTATTAGTCACCATTTTAGCATTATTTGGCTATTTCTTTTTTGTAATTCGGATGGTAGATTCAATAAAAATACAACTTTTTCTGTCTGCAGCCATGGTATTGGTTTATCCTTTTTTTAGAAAATACGGCATTGTAAAAATGTTTTGGGTAAGCTTTGTAATTGCCTATTTAACTGCTTTTGTTTTTGTAAATGAACTTCCAACTTTTAAAGGGAATGTATATCTCGAATTTTTGAAGCGATTTGTATTTGTGAGTGCTTTGATGATTCCATTTGAAATTTATGACAGTCAATATGATGATAAAGCACTCAATACTTTGCCACAAAGATTCGGCTTAGCGAAAGCCAAAATAATTGGTTACTTTTTGTTGTTGGTGTTTGTTGTTTTGGAGTTTGTTAGTTGCCATGTCAATAATAATTTCAAAGCTCAAAACTTTGTAATTGCTGTTGTTACAGCTGCGGCCATTCGTTTTTCAACATTGGAACGAAGTCAATATTATTCTTCTTTTTGGGTGGAAAGTATACCTGTATTGTGGTTTGTTTTACTCTATATATTTCAATAAAAAAGCCGAAGACATCTTCGGCTTTACTTGTGTTCATTTTTAGTTAGGCTTTAAAAACCAATTTTTCTTCGGTTTGGGCTTCTTTGGCTTTTCGTTTACCTCTGAAGAAAAAATAGAGGTTTAAGAACAGCATCAAGCCTAAGTAAATGGTAAATCCACCTATCTTATAACTCAATTCTTCTATTAATCTTTGGTAACTGTCTTCGTAAAGATTCATTTGTAAAATCATCAGGGCAAAACCGAGATTGAGTAAATAGAAACCTGTTTCGAAGAGTTTGTTGGTGGCAAGGGCAATTTCTTCTCTGCCCTTGAAAATATCTAACATGTATATTTTGCTGTTTTTAAAAAGGGTTTTAGAAACATAATAAGTCAGGAATAAAGCAACAGGTAAATAGATGGCATAACCGATTAAAATTTTTGTAGTTTCCATGATAATAAGTATTTAAATTAATTTTTGAATGTATTTGGTAAGCAAGTAAATATTGAGATAATGCATCAAAGCTATGACGCCGATAATGATGGCCGATTTATAAGCAATTACCTCTATCAGTTGGTTTAAAGTCGGTATTTTTTCCCAAGAAATTAAAGTCATGGCACAATAACCAATATTCATTAAGTAATAACCCAACAGCAAAAGCTGATTGATTTTATGGCACAAATCCATGTGATCGGGGATGAGTTGGGCTACATATACGTTGCCGTTTTGATAGCAAATTCGGCCCACTTTAACAATGATTAAAATCGTTATAAAAAGATAAATGGCGTAGCCAATGAGATTGAGGTTCATTGCTTTGCTTTTTGGTGAATAATATACGTTAGGTAAAAGGCCAGTAACGCTGGAATACCAAACAGAATAAATGTTAGCGCGTCATAGTATCCAATTTGAGCATTGATAAACCATAGTGAAAAAAAGCTAACAACAGCAGCAATATACAATTGTAGTTTACTGTTTTTTGGTTCATTGAATAATAGATACAATCCTAATACAACTTGTATGAATCCTGTTATCATAGTTGAGAGAATTGAATAAATCAAAGAGCTTTCTGAGAAAAATGGATAGGTAATTAGTATAAAGAAAGGTAGTCCAACGGCAAAAGCATTTAAAGATTTAATTGTTTTCATAATTATTGTTAATTTTAAACTTTCAGAAAAAAATGAAAGTTTTGATTAAAAAAATGTTCTTAATTTGTTTTTTAACTATTTCATAAATTTCATTAAAATCTGGGCCAACCAATTGTCTTTGTATTCGGTCATTTTGTCTAAAACATTGTCGGCTTTCAAAACAAAATCATATAATTTGGTGGTTTGCTCTACAAAGTGTCTTTCTTCTGCAGTGCCGTCCGCTTCAATTGATGACACTTCTTTCAAAACTTTTAAAGCCGGCTTGATTTCGCGTTTGCTGCGTTCTTTGGATATTTTTACCGCTAATTCGTCTAAGTCTTTTTCGGCTGTAAAATATTCTCTTCTTTCGCCGGTTTTGTATTCTTTGTATACAATGCCCCAATCCATTAAAGCCCTCAAGTTCATACTGGCATTGCCACGGGAAATTTGTAACTCCTCCATGATGTCTTCCATGGAAACCGCTTCATTAGAAACCATCAGCAGTGCATGTATCTGCGCCATGGTTTTGTTAATTCCCCACTGTGAGCCTAATGCACCCCAAGTTTGAACGAACTTATTTTTTGCTTCTCTGAATTTCATTTGTCTTTTTTATTGATTTTTAAAAGGTCAAATGCAAATCGCATTAAAAATGCTTATTATTATACCCCAAAGGTAAATAAAAGTTTTTAAACTTTCAAAAAAAAATGAAACATTTTAATGAATATGATTTCAATTGAGTTTTCAAAAGAAAGATTATTTTGATTTAACAGTTTTTATGATTTAAAAAGCATAAACATTGTGAATTTATTACAAAGATTTAGGCAATAGCGTTAAACTGGTTTTGTCAACGTGAAATGGTTGAGAAACGTCCTATTTTAGCTCTGTTAACTAAAAAAATTATTCTTATGAAAAAAACTACTTTACCGGCAAAACAGGAATGTACTGTTTTATCCAAAAGCTGGTATGCAGTCTTAATGTTGCTATTTCTTTTTTGTAGCAATTTGGGATTGGCTCAGGTAACATCTTATTCGTTTTCCCAAACTGCGGATGTATATACACCTATCTCAGGCGGAACTGTAATTTGGACGGGTTATGATGGTTTCGATGACAACACTACCACCATTACATTGCCTACCGCTTTTGTATACCAAGGCGTGACTTACCCTACGCTTTTTGTGAGTGCTAACGGTTATGTATTATTTGGAAGTACTACAACTACTAATACACCTATATCGGCCGGGCGTAACGCTGTAGCAGCTTTTGCAGCTGATTTAGATGCGAAAGCCGCAAGTGCAGGAACAGGCACTCCGGAAGTAAGATGGGAGCAAGTAGGCAACGAGTTTGTGCTGCAATGGTCGAATGTTTGCAGATACGCTGCTTCAGGAGCCGGCGCAACTTCAACGGAAAATCTGAATTTTCAAATTCGTTTGAACACTTCTACAGGTGTCGTGAAAATTGTTTATGGAGCTTGTGTAGACAGGGTTACTCCCTTAACCACGGTTTATCCTCAAGTTGGTTTAGGAGGAGGTTCTACTACTATATATAGTAACAGAACCATAGCAGTCGGTACGGGAGATTGGATCAATTCTACCGCAGGAACTGCTAATAACAACACTATGGCCTTTAACGGATCAACAGTTCCAAGTAGTGGTTTAACATATACTTGGACACCGCCATCATGTGCAGCACCAACCGCATTGACCGCAGGGAATTTAACTTTTACCAGCGCTACTATTTCTTGGACAGCCTCTGTTTCTGCACCTGTAAACGGTTATGAATACGAAGTTAGAACTTCCGGTGCCGCAGGAAGTGGTGCTGTCGGCTTAGTTTCAAGCGGAACTACTAGTAGTTTAAATGCTCCGATAAGTGGATTAACAGCAAACACTACTTACAGCTTCTATGTAAGGTCAAATTGTGGTTCAGGTAATTTCAGTGCTTGGAGTTCTTCAACTTTTTTTACCGGACATTGTGTCCCATCATCGACTTCTAATGCTACTTATATCAATAATTTCTCAACAACCGGAGGAAGCACTAATATTTCAAACTTGGCTTCAGGTTATGCGGCTACCGGTTATCAAAATAACTATGCTACCTCTGTAGTGAGTCAATACCCAACAGGAACTATCAACTTTACCTCTGAAATTGTCGGAGGGACTGTCGGTACCAGTATTTGGGTAGATTGGAATAATGATTTGGTATTTGATAATGCTACCGAAAGAGTCTTCGTTACTACGGCATTCGGAAACAATCAAACCGGAAGTTTTGTCGTGCCAAACGGAACGGCACTTGGAGATTACAGAATGAGAATCAGAGTAGATTTTAATGCCATTGCCCCTGATGCTTGTGCTTCCACCAATACAAGAACAGAAGCAGAAGATTACAAACTTACGGTAATTGCACAACCAAGTTGTTTAGCACCTTCCGGATTAACTGTAGGAACCACTACAGCTACAGGTGCTACTTTTAACTGGACGGCTTCTGTTTCAACTAATAATGGTTACGATTATTATTATTCAACTTCTAATACTGCTCCAACATCAGGTACAACGCCTTCAGGTAGTGTTGGACAAGGAGTGGTAACTGCAACAGTTTCCGGATTAACACCAAGTACGGATTATTTCGTTTGGATCAGAACTAATTGTGATGCTAATGGTTTGAGTGATTGGACTTCTGCACCGGTTACTTTTAAAACGTTATGTAATCCACCGGTAATTACTGCAACTACTCCTGGTTCGGTATGTGGTCAAGGAAGTGTTTCCTTAAGCGCAACTTCAAATGAAGGAACAATCAAATGGTATGCTGCCTCAACCGGCGGAAGTGCATTAGGCACAGGAAACACTTTCAATACACCGGTTATTTCTACTACAACATCATATTGGGCTGAGGCCAGTGTAAGCGGAAATCAATCATCTGTTGGTCCGGTTTCACCAACTGCCCAAGGTGGTACAATAGGCACTCAAACAACCGCTTGGAATGTAAACTTTACAGCTTTGGAAAATATTACACTTATCTCTGTAGATGTTTACCCAATGACTGCTGGCCAAACAGCAGCCATCGCCGTTAGAAACAGTTCAGGGACTGTTATTGCTACTTATCCTTTCACAACCAATGTTTCCGGAGGTACTACGGCTCAGACAGTGGTTTTAAACCACTCATTAACTGCTGGAAATTATCAATTGTACCCAACTTTGCCAACAGCAGGTGTAAGGAGAAATACTTCAGGTGCAGTTTACCCTTATACTTCGCCATCAATTAATATCACCGGTAATGGCTTTGATGCGGCTTATTTTATGGGCTTCTATAACTGGCAAGTTGCTTCAGTTTGTTCTTCTCCAAGAACTGAGGTTGTGGCTACCGTAACGACATCTCCGACTTTAACATTAAGTACAACTACAGCCACGATTTGTCCGGGTACTGCAACTGCACCAGTGACATTGAGTGCCGGTTCATCAGATTACGATACTTATACTTGGACGCCTGCTGAGAGCGTAACCGGTAACGCTGTAAATGGTTGGGTTTTCAATCCGACAGTTAATACTAACTATGTTTTGACAGCATCACAATCATCGGGAGCGTTATGTCAAACTACTGCTGGTTTTTCAGTTTTTGTTAATCCAAGCCCGATTATTTCAGCTTCTGCTGCCTCCGCTGCTATTTGTGAAGGCACTTCAACAACGTTAACTGCTAACGATACGAAAGTAATTGGAACTGCTACAACATTAACCGTGCAAACTGAACAGCCTACTGCTTTTTGTAATCGTTGGGATCAGTATTGGAATCAAACCATATTTACTGCAGCTGAGCTTCAAGCTGCCGGATTAACCGCAGGTAATATTACCTCTATTGCATACAATATAACTTCTTTGGGCTCAGGTACTAATGTTACAAATTTTTCAGTTCGTATTGGAACTACTATCGAAAACACTGTAACTTCTTTCCAAACAACCGGTTTAACAACGGTTTATGGCCCTGCAACTTATACTCATGCCATTGGTGTTAATACAATTACATTCGATACACCATATTTGTGGGACGGAATATCTAATATCGTTTTAGATATCAGACAAGATGGTGCCGACAGTACTAATAATGCCATTACTTATTACACGGCAACGGCTCAAAATATGACCATTTCGGCTACAACCGGTACTGATAGTGCTGTAACAACACTGCAAGATCTTGTAGCGACCAATTCAACCAGTGCCACTGTTGCTACCTCATTAAGACGTTTGAATGTTATTTTTGGTGCTTCTGCCTCAGGGGTTACTTGGTCATGGAATCCGGGAGCATTAACCGGTAATTCCGTGTCGGTTAGTCCTACAGAAACTACAACTTATACTGTCACAGCAACCAACACTAATACAACTTGTACAACTCAGGCAAGCGTTGAAGTAGTGGTTAATGCAGCGCCAACACCTATAGGAAACCCAACTCAAATTTTCAACGTTAACGATCCTGCTGAAGCTACTATCGCTTCTTTAGTGGTTACCGGAGATAATTTAACGTGGTTTGCCTCAGAGGACGATGCCATCGATAATTTAAATCCTTTAGCTACCGGAACTCAATTGGTTAGCGGTACTACTTACTACGTAGTAAGTACTTCTGCTCAAGGTTGTCGTAGTGCTGCCTTTGCCGTAACAGTTACCGTAACTTTAGGAAACAATTCATTTGACTTAGCCGGTTTAAAATTGTACCCTAATCCGGTGAACTCATTGTTGAATGTAGATTATACTGATACCATCACGGCTATCGAAGTATTCAATATTGTAGGTCAAAAAGTAACTGCTAAAAACGTAAATGCTTTAAGCACTACAGTAGACATGTCAAACTTAGCCGCCGGTACTTACTTTGTAAAAGTACAAGCTGCTAATGCTGCCAGAACAATTAAAGTGGTGAAAAACTAATTGTCATTTCACACCATAAAGAAAGCCACCGAAAGGTGGCTTTTTTGTTTTTAGGAGTAGGGCGTTCCCCCGATAAGTATAATCTGCTTTGACCCGAATATTTGGCTATCGGGGTCGGGCTGTCCGCAGTACGCGGTACTTGCTCCCATCCCTAACGCGGGCATAGTGCACAAAAAAAACCGAAGTGTTAACTCCGGTTCAAATCTTAAATCAAAAATCGTTACTCTTCAATCAACAATCTAAATCAATCCCGCGCGTTTCAACAAAGCTTCCGGTTTCGGTTCTTGCCCGCGGAAACGTTTGTAGAGTTCCATTGGTAATTCGGTGCCGCCTTTCGAGAGTACATTATCTTTGAATTTAGCAGCAACTTCCTTGTCGAAAATGCCTCGCTCTTGGAAATACGCAAAAGCATCCGCATCCAATACTTCCGCCCATTTGTAACTGTAATAACCCGAAGAGTAACCGCCTTGGAAAATATGCGAAAACGAAACACTCATACAGTTTTCGGCTACATCAGGATACAAAGAAGCGATTTCCATAGCCGCTTTTTCAAACGCTTTTACATTGTCTATGGTTTGCGCTTTGGCGTGATATGCCATGTCTAAAATCCCGAAACTCAACTGGCGTAATGTAGCCATACCTTCTAAAAAGCTCGCACTTTCTTTAATTTTGTCGACATATTGTTGCGGAATGATTTCACCGGTTTCATAATGTTTGGCAAACAACGCCAAGGCTTCCGGTTCGTAACACCAGTTTTCCATAATCTGACTCGGCAATTCCACAAAATCCCAGTATACTGAGGTGCCCGATAAACTCGGATATGTCGTATTGGCCAACATGCCATGTAGCGCGTGACCGAATTCATGGAACAAAGTCGTTACTTCATTAAAAGTTAATAAAGAAGGTTTGGTTTCTGTTGGCGGCGTGAAATTACACACAATCGAAACATGCGGTCTTTCGTTGACACCATTTTTGATATATTGCGGTTTGAACGATGTCATCCAAGCACCGTTGCGTTTGCCTTTTCTCGGGAAGAAATCGGCATAGAAAACTGCTACCAGTTGACCTTCAAAGTCTACTACTTCAAAAGTTTGCACATCGGCGTGGTATTTATCAATGTCGTAGACTTCTTTAAAAGTGATGCCGAATAATTTTTCAGCCACGGTAAACGCACCGTTCAACACGTTTTCCAGTTGGAAATACGGTTTTAAAATCTCGTCGTCTAAACTGAATAATTTTTGCTTCAATTTCTCAGAATAGTAAGCGCCGTCCCATTTTTCCAACCTTTCCAATCCGTCGAGTGCTGCCGCGAATGCGGTTAGTTCGGCAAACTCTTTTTCCGCAGCCGGTTTGGCTTTGGCCAGTAAATCATTCAAAAACGATTGTACCTTTTCGGGTGTTTGCGCCATGCGCTCTTCCAAAACAAAATGTGCATGCGATTCGTAGCCTAACAATTGCGCTCTTTCGTGACGCAATTTCACGATGTTTTTCACGTTCTCTTGGTTGTCGTAATCGTTTTCCTGAAAGGCTTTTTTGCCGGCGGCTATGGCCATTTCTTTGCGCAATTCGCGGTTGTCAACATAGGTTACAAACGGCAAATAACTCGGAAAATCTAAGGTGAACAGCCAACCGTCTAAATCGTCAGCTTTGGCTAAGGAACGCGCCATTTCTTTGGCACCATCGGGTAAGCCTTGTAAATCGGCTTCGTTAGAAATGTGCAGTTTGTAGTTGTTGGTTTCGGCCAATACATTTTCGCCAAAAGTGAGTTTGAGTTTGGCTAAAGTTTTGTCGATTTCGCGTAAAATTTCCTTTTTATCTTCGGAAAGTAACGCACCGTTTCGGGTAAAGCTTTTGTATTTTTTATCGAGCAAAGTGGCTTGCTCAGGCGCTAAATTCAGTTGGTCTTTTTGCTCATAAACGGCTTTGACTCTTTTAAATAAATCCTCATTTAAGGTGATGTCGTTACCAAAAGCGGTTAGCAAAGGCGAAACCTCTTGGGCAATTTTTTGCATTTCGTCGCTAGTTTCGGCCGAATTCAAGTTGAAGAATATAGACGACAATCGGTCTAAGGCTTGTCCGGCAAAATCTAAGGCTTCGATGGTGTTTTCAAAAGTCGGCGATTCCGGATTGTTGATGATAGCGTCAATTTCGGCGCGCGCTTTGGCAATATTTTCTTCAAACGCCGGTTGGTAATCCTCAATTTTGATTTGAGAGAATGGCGCAGTATTGTGTTTGGTTTGGAATGTTGAAGTTAAGATTTTCATTTTTTTGTTTTATTTCGCTACGCTCCATACAGTGCGGTTAGCCTTGGGTCACAGAGTTTCACAGAGCATCTGAGAGGTTCACAGAGTATTTCTTTGTGTAGCTCTGTTTTTTCTCTGTGTATCTCTGTGTAATAAATTTATTTTTTGAGTTCGTCCGACGATTTATTGACGGCTTCTTTCAAGCTTTCTTTGTAGAAAATGATTTTGTCGAGTACGCATTTGTCGTGACTGCCTATAATTTGTGCTGCTAAGATACCGGCGTTTTTGGCACCGTTTAAGGCCACAGTCGCTACCGGAACGCCGCCCGGCATTTGCAAAATAGACAACACCGAATCCCAGCCGTCGATAGAATTACTCGATTTTACGGGAACGCCAATCACCGGTAGCGGACTCATAGAAGCTACCATTCCCGGCAAATGAGCAGCGCCGCCGGCACCGGCTATAATGACCGAAATCCCGCGTTGGTGTGCGTTTTTGCTGAACTCGAATAATTTTTCGGGCGTGCGATGGGCCGATACGATATCGACTTCCGTTTCGATGTCAAATCCGTTTAAGATGTCGATGGCTTCTTGCATAACCGGTAAATCCGATTTGGAACCCATAATGATGGCTACTTTGCTCATGTTTTATTTTTTTTTTGCCACGAATTACACTGATTAACACCAATTGAATTCGTGCTAATTTGTGAAATTTGTGGCTATTTCATTTCACTTATTACTCTAATACTGTTTTTCACTTCTTCCGCAATCTTTCTGGCTTCGGTCATGTCTTCATTAACAATCGTTACGTGTCCCATTTTTCGGAACGGACGGGTTTCGCGTTTGCCGTAAATGTGTGGCGTTACGCCTTCAATGGCCATGATTTTTTCTATATTTTCGTAAACCACTTGACCCGAAAAACCTTCTTCGCCCACCAAATTTACCATAATTCCGGCTACTTTGCTATCGGTGTTGCCTAAAGGTAAATTTAATATGGCTCGCAAATGGTTTTCAAACTGCGAAGTGTAGCTCGCTTCTATGCTGTAATGACCCGAGTTATGTGGTCTTGGGGCGACTTCGTTCACCAAAATTTCATCGTCAGCTGTTTGGAACATTTCCACCGCTAATAAACCAACATGATTGAAGGCTTGTGATACTTGTAAAGCAACCTCAGTGGCTTTTTGGGCGACCTTCTCGTCGATGCGTGCCGGACAGATTACATATTCTACTTGGTTGGCTTCGGGATGGAATTCCATTTCCACCACCGGATAAGTTTTGATGGCTCCCGAGGCGGAACGCGCAACAATAACGGCCAACTCGTTTTTAAACGGTACCATTTCCTCCGCGATACATTCTACATCGGGTAAGTTGATCAAATCAAGGGTAGAACGCACTATTTTTACGCCGTTGCCGTCATAACCAAATTGAGCCGATTTCCATACGAAAGGAAACTCTAACTCGTCTTTTTCAAGTGATTTTCTCAAATCGGTTAAATCTACAAATCGTTGGTGTGGTGAAGTCGGAATATGATTGGCCACATAAAAATCTTTTTGTTTGCCTTTGTTTTGAATGAGTCGCAATGTTTTAGGCGATGGGAAAACCGGTAAACCTTCAGCTTCCAATTGGTCCAAAGCATCGAGATTGACATTTTCGATTTCTATCGTCAATAAATCAACAAGTTGGCCAAATTGGTACACGGTGTCAAAATCCATCAAGCTTCCTTTGTAAAAAGCGTGACTCCCAAATCGGCTTGGCGCTTCATCACTGGAATCCAGTACATAAGTTTGAATGTCGAATTTTCGCGTTTCGGCCAAAATCATTTTACCTAATTGACCTCCGCCAAGGATGCCGAGTTTAAAATCGGATGAGAAATAGTTCATTGTAGTAGTTGTGTTTGCGCAAAGATAAGTATTCCGTAAAACTATCGCAATCGTTTTAAAAGGTCTTTCACGGCCGAACGATAACCCGGTGTTTGGTTCTCGAATTCGCGGGACAAGAGCAGTTTCAGTTCCTCATTAATCCAAGCATGCCTTTTGCCCAAAAAGTATAAAGCTCTCATACTATAGGCGGCATTGGCGGCTTTATCGGTTTGGATGAGCCAGTCTAAACAAGCTTCGATGATTTGTTCTTCTTGGGTTTCGTTTAGCTTGATGGTTTTACTTTGGGCCAAAAACAAGCAGATTTTCGACAAAGAGCGAATGGCAGAATCCGAAGTGTAGTGTTTTAAATTTTCGCAAAACTCTGTCAAATGAGGCAAGATAAGGTCCAATTGCTCCTCGAAAATCAATTCCAAGATCCAGCAGGCCTTGTGGTGGTTTTTGTCTTTGGTATTGTAACTGATTTGCAATAAATCCGGCAAATAGCCCGGATGGGCAAAGATGAAATCTTTGTTGTCATCTCGGCTTTTGCGATGGGCTGTGCTGTTGGCTATGGTTTGGTAGTAAGTCGCATCCATTTGGTAAATATATCTATTTTGCAAAAAAGTGTCAATACTTAGTCTTTAATACTTTATACTTCTTTAAATTTGCACCTTATTTTAAAATCAAATCAAAATGATACACTTACATGACAAAACCTTTGAGCCGTTCATTTCTTCTGAGGAAATAGATTTTGCTATTGCCAACATGGCCAAGCAAATGGACGATGATTTTTTTGACGAAGTACCGGTGTTTGTAGGTGTCTTGAACGGCGCTTTTATGGTTTTGAGTGATTTGATGAAAAAATACCGTGGGATGTGTGAAGTCAATTTTGTAAAAATGGCTTCTTATGAAGGGACACAAACCACAGGCGAGGTCAAACAATTGATAGGTCTGAACCAAGACTTAGAAGGTAGAACTGTTGTGGTAGTTGAAGATATCGTAGATACCGGAAATACAGTGGAAGAATTGAAGGCCATTTTTAAAGAGAAAAAAGTAAAACATTTGAAAATTGCCACCTTGTTTTTCAAACCGGAAGCCTACAAAAAAGACATCAAAATTGATTACGTTGGCATCAGAATTCCCAACAAATTTATCGTAGGCTATGGGTTAGACTACGATGGTTTGGGTAGAAATTTACCGGATGTTTACCAATTGGCACAGTAAAAAAGTTGTCAGTTGTCTGTTTCGGTTAAAATAATAATCGTAACAAGCAGAATATTTGACTCATAACTTATAATTCATAATTTATAATTACTAAAATGATCAACATCGTTCTTTTCGGAAAACCGGGTGCAGGGAAAGGCACTCAAGCAGAATTTTTAAAAGAAAAATACAACCTGACACATTTGTCAACCGGAGATATTTTCAGATTCAACATTAAAAACAATACCGAATTGGGTCAGTTGGCCAAAACTTTCATGGACAAAGGCGACTTAGTTCCCGATGAAGTGACCATCCAAATGTTGCAAAGTGAAGTGGATAAAAACCCACAATCAGCCGGATTTTTATTCGATGGTTTTCCAAGAACGCTCGCACAAGCGGAAGCTTTGGACCGTTTTTTAGAGGCAAAAGGACAAAACATCACGGCAACCGTTGCTTTAGAAGCTGATGACAATATTTTGGTGGCTCGTTTGTTGGAAAGAGGTAAAACTTCTGGTAGACCTGATGATCAAGATGAAGAAAAAATTCGCAATCGCTACCAAGAATATAACGAAAAAACCGCACCTTTGATGGATTATTATAAAGCCCAAGGCAAATTTCATGCGGTAAACGGTATCGGGACCATTGAGGAAGTAACGGAGAGGCTTACAAACGTTTTTGATAGTTTTTAAGTTCCGACTTGCTTGTTTGCTTTGCCAATTCGCATTGCTCGGGTCGAGTTAAACCCGTAACCTTACAACCCAGAACTCGCAAACCATAACAAATGGAAATACTAATTATTCTTTTTTTAATCCTGCTTAACGGGGTGTTTTCGATGTCGGAAATTGCCTTGATATCCGCACGTAAAAACCGTTTGGAAACCGCAGCCAAAAAAGGGAATACCAATGCGAAAGTGGCATTGGATTTGGCCAATTCGCCCAACAAATTTTTATCCACAGTTCAAATCGGAATTACCTTAATCGGAATTCTGACCGGTATTTATTCGGGCGACAAAATCACCGAAGATGTCAAGTTGTTTGTAGAAGGATTTGCGAGTTTAAAACCTTATGCCCATTCGCTTTCCGTTGGGATAGTAGTAGTGGTGCTGACATTTTTTTCCTTGGTTTTAGGAGAATTATTGCCCAAGAGAATCGGATTGAACTATCCCGAAGCTATTGCGAAAGCCGTGGCTGTTCCGATGAAAATGGTTTCCATAGTAACGATGCCTTTTATTTGGTTGCTAACCGTGTCAACTGATTTTGTATTGGATGTTTTCAAGATAAAACCAACTGCCGACGGAAAAGTGACGGAAGAAGAGATCAAAGCCATCATCAAAGAAGGAACTGAAGGTGGTGAAGTGCAGGAAATTGAACAAGACATTGTAGAGCGTGTTTTTCACATTGGCGACCGCAAAGTCAACTCGTTAATGACGCACAGAAAGTCCATAGTTTATTTATCATATGAGGATACTGTGGAAGAGTTGAAAGCGAAAGTGTTAGACGAATTGCACTCGGTTTATCCGGTTTGTAACGAGAATTTAGACGATGTGGTTGGTGTGGTTTTGCTCAAAGATTTGTTTTCCGCTTTTGAGAAAGAAGGGACATTTGATTTGAAAACGATTACCAAAGATCCTGTTTATTTGATAGAGCATACCTCGGCCTACAAAGCGTTGGAGAATTTCAAGAAATCGAAAGTGCATTATGCTTTGGTAACTGATGAATACGGCGTTTTTCAAGGAATTATTACGTTGAATGATATTTTAGAAGCTTTGGTAGGTGATGCAGCCGATTTCTACGAAGATGAGTTCAAGTTAATCGCTCGTGAAGACGGGACTTGGTTGGTTGACGGTCATTATTCGTTACACGATTTCTTGACGTATTTCGATATGGACGAATTGATTAACGATTATGATGTGACTACAGTGAGTGGTTTAATCATGACCGAGTTGGGCAATATACCGAAAACAGGGGAAAAACTGATTTGGAATAAATTTGAGATGGAAGTCATCGATATGGATGGCGTAAAGATTGATAAAGTGCTTGTAAAAGCCATAAAAGAATAGTTGAAAGTGCCATTGTCAGTAGAAGGCCTACTGAACATTGAACACTGAACAATGAATACTGAATAAAATGACAGAAGGAAACTTTGTAGACTACGTAAAGATTTATGTTTCTTCCGGTAAAGGAGGTAAAGGATCTTCGCATTTACATAGAGAGAAATTTATTGAAAAAGGCGGACCCGATGGCGGTGACGGTGGGAGAGGAGGTCACGTAATATTGAAAGGGAATAAAGGACTTTGGACTTTATTTCACCTAAAATTCGCGCGTCATATTAAAGCCGGTCACGGTGGCGATGGCGGAAGTTCTCGCAGTACCGGTCACGATGGGGAAGATAAAATAATTGAAGTACCGTTAGGAACCGTAGTACGTGATAAGGAAACCGAAGAAATATTGTTTGAAATTACCGAACACGGCGAAGAAAAAATATTAGTCAAAGGCGGAAAAGGTGGATTAGGGAACTGGCATTTCAGAAGTGCCACCAACCAAACGCCACGATACGCACAGCCGGGTATGCCGCCGGAAGAAATGGATGTGATTTTAGAGTTGAAAGTGTTGGCCGATGTAGGTTTAGTAGGGTTTCCCAATGCCGGAAAATCGACTTTGCTTTCGGTCTTAACTTCAGCCAAACCTAAGATTGCGGATTATCCGTTTACAACACTAAAGCCGAATTTAGGGATTGTAGCTTACAGAGAGTTCAAATCTTTTGTTATGGCTGATATCCCCGGAATTATTGAAGGCGCAGCGGAAGGGAAAGGATTAGGACATTACTTCCTTCGTCATATTGAAAGAAATTCAACTCTATTGTTTTTGGTACCAGCCGATGCGGATGACATCAAAAAAGAATACGAAATTTTATTGGATGAATTGCGTCGTTACAATCCTGAAATGCTCGACAAAGACCGTTTGTTAGTCATTTCGAAATGCGATATGCTCGATGATGAACTGAAAGCAGAACTCAAACAGCAACTGGACAAAGAATTCAAAGGCTTGCCTTATTTGTTTATTTCTTCAGTGGCCCATCAAGGATTAACCGAGTTGAAAGACAAGCTTTGGGAAATGTTGAATGTGGATACGGAAGAACCTGAAAACAGTCACGGTATTTAAAACCAATGCTAATATTAAACAAGCTATCTGAAAAGGTAGCTTTTTTATTTTCTAAAAATAAAGTTAAAATTAACTCAATCGTTATAGTTTTCTAAAGAGTTTTTATCCTTACTCCTTAAAAAAAAGTATATTCGCAATCGTTTTTAGCTTGCTTGCATGAAGTACTTTTGTCTTGTAGGTTACTAACACACAAACTATTAAAACATATAATAACAATGAAGAAAATTATTTTATCCTTAATTGCCGCCATTATGCTTGTTCCTACAAGTGTAAAAGCCGACGAGGGAATGTGGTTTTTGATGTTCATCGAGCGTTTGAATCACAGAGACATGCAAAAAATGGGCTTGCAGTTGACAGCCGAAGAAATTTACAGCATCAATAATCACAGCTTGAAAGATGCCATCGTTCAGTTTAACGGAGGTTGTACAGCAGAGATTATTTCCAAAGACGGTTTGGTATTAACCAACCACCACTGTGGATATGATGCTATAGCTGAATTATCATCGGCAGAAAAAAACTATTTAAAAGATGGTTTTTGGGCCAAAGACCGTAAACAAGAAATGAAGCCATCAAGCTTGTTTGTTCGTTTTTTCGTGAGAATGGACGATTGTACTAAGCGTATTTTGGCTAAAGTAAACCCTTCAATGTCGGAAGCCGACAGAGAAAAAGCCATCAATGCTGAGATTGCGGCTATTGAAAAAGAAAACAACGGCGGCGGAAAATATACCGTTTCTGTTCGTTCTTTTTTCCAAGGGAATGAGTTTTACTACTTCGTTTACCAAGATTACAAAGATGTACGTTTGGTGGGAACACCACCGGAAAGTTTAGGAAAATTTGGTGGTGATACTGATAACTGGGAATGGCCACGTCACACCGCCGATTTCTCTATGTTCCGCGTATATGCTGACAAAGATGGAAATCCGGCCGAGTATTCAGAAAACAATGTGCCTTTACAGCCTAAACACTACTTACCGGTGAACATCAATGGTGTAAAAGAAAACGATTTTGCCATGATTTTAGGCTATCCGGGAAGAACCAACCGTTGGATGCCGGCAGGCGGAATTGAGCAAAACGTGAAGTTTGCTTATCCGGCTTGGGTAGAAGGTGCCAAAACCGGTATGGATAACATGAAGAAATACATGGATCAAAGCGATGCATTAAACTTGGTTTATGCTTCAAAATATGCCTCTACAGCTAACTACTGGAAAAACCGTCAAGGGATGATTGATGCGTTGACTAAATTCGGTACTGCAAAAACCAAAGCTGCGCAAGAAGCTAAGTTTAACGCTTGGGCCAATAAGCCGGCTAATAAAGCTAAGTATGGTAATGTTATCGCCAACATCAACAAATTCTATGCTTTGACAAACGAAAAGTCAAGACACGATAACTACATGCAACAATTGTTCAGAACCACTTCTTTCGGAACTATCGGAAGAACTTTAGGAAGACAATTGGACGCTTATGTAAAAGCAGATGCTGCCAAACGTGCTCAAATGGCGCCTGCTATTGAAGAAATGGCTACAGAAATGTACAAAGAATTACATATTCCGGCAGAGAAAGACATTTTAGCAGCGCAATTAAAATTATACGCCACCAAGTCAACCGGTTATGCTATTGCACCGGCCGTGAAAAAGATTGGGGACGAAAACGGAAACGATTTCACCAAGTACGTGAATGCTGCCTTCGATATGAGTATCTTCACTTCGTTAGACCGCATTAAAGCATTCTTGGTAATCCCGAGTCAAGGCGTTTTAGATAACGATCCGTTGTATGTGTTGTCAAACGATATGTTGACACATTTCAGCTCAAAATCTGACGAAATTGCTAAGGCTCAAAATGATTTCAGCGCTTCTTTCCGTTTGTTGGTTGAAGGCTTGAGAGAGTCAAAAATCGGGACTATCAAATATCCGGATGCTAACTCTACTTTGCGTTTAACTTACGGAAAAGTTCGTGCTTTACCGGCAGATAAACGTAATGATGCTAAAGTAAACAACTACACCACTTTGGATGGTCAGGTTAAGAAATACAAAAAAGGGGATCAGGAATTCGACTTGCCTTTGAAGGTTTTAGAAATGAACAAAAACAAAGATTACGGACGTTATGCCGATAAAGACGGTTCGTTACACGTTAACTTCTTAACTGATAATGATATTACAGGAGGAAATTCAGGTTCACCGGTACTAAACGGTAAAGGAGAATTAATCGGTTTGGCTTTCGACGGAAACATCGAAGCAATGGCCGGAGACGTGATCTTCGACAGCAAATTACAAAGAACCATTAACGTTGATATTCGTTACGTGTTATGGGTAATTGAGAATTTCTCAGGAGCCAAACACATAGTTGATGAAATGACTTTGGTGAAGTAATTCACTTCTCTTATCAAAATAAAAACGTCCTGAGTAATCAGGACGTTTTTTTATGCATAAACTTTTTTGGATTAATGATATCCAACTAAAGGACTTTTTTATTTAGCCACTTTTATCGGAACAATCAAATCGTTTTCTAAAGTTACTTTAATAAGATATACTCCATTGGGATAGTTGAATGTTGTTGAAAGTGCTGCGTCTAATTCATCGTTGACAACAGTATTTAATTTTTTGCCCGACAGTTCATAGATCACAATTTCTTTGATATTTACTATTGATTCGATGTGCAATTGATTGTCTTTTACATAAGCTGTCGCATTATTACCTTCCAAATCTCCGGTTCCAAGAGCATTGGCATTATATACAATTTCAAAACGGTTGTCAAAGGTTCCGGATGAAGTATTAAAGGAATAAGGATTTGCTTTAATGTCATGAATTACATTCAATAGCTTATCTTTTAAATACACATTTTGATTGTTTTCGAATACGCCATCCATATGGTCAATGGCAATGTTGTAATCTCCAGCAGTAGTTACCGAGTATCCTAAAGGAACTACATCATTTTGGTCAAAAGGAAGGGCTTTACCTTGTATCACTAATTTAGAATCATTTACCAGCGAATAGATGTTGATTTCATTAGAGGTAAAGGTGTTACCATCATACAATCGGTCCAAACCATTGCTCGCGCCGGCGACATATCCAATCAATGTTTGTCGGAATTTATTTTGACCGTTAGATAAGTTCACCCAAATTCTGTGTTTTTCAGACAAGGTACTATTGGCATTTCTAAAGAACTGTGCATTACTTCCGGAGATTCTCATACTATTGTCAAATCTAATTTGGCCATCGGCAAAAACCTGCGCAAAGAATCCCTGTCCCGATGAAATTTTTCCGCTCGGTAATAATGAGTTGTTTGAAGGATCACTGGCCGGTGTTGTTCCGGTTGAACCGGTTAAATTCCAACTGGCGTAATCTTGGAAATTATAAGGTCCGGCTCCTGCATAGAATGTTACAGAGGTCCAAAAGAATAAGGTACCGCCCAATTCATTATTGTCAGGATGTGTTAAGAATGCAGTGGCATCAATTGGGCTTGGATACGGATTTGATAATAAAGTAGTATTTCCCGTTACCATAGAAGTCGAATCGTAGCTATCTATAGTTACATTAATCACACCGTTATTAGGAATTCCGTTGAAATTAAAATCGACTGTTCCTGTACCTGTGTTGAATGGTGCTGCATTTCTAACTCTTGTGATGAATCCTTCACCCGGAGCAGTAGTCGTTAGGGGTACCCAGCTTCCGTTCAAAGCACCCGATTGCCATCTGTATTTATAATCAAATTGTGTTGGGATTTGTGAAAACACATTGCCGGCTACCGGTGATCCCCAATAAACATAGGCAAAACGGGTCATTGGTCTGGAAGTTCTGGTGTATTTGATGTTTCCGGTATTAACAGCATTATCATTAATCTGTACCAAACTAGCCCCGTTTTTGATGTTAAATGTTGCCGAATGATATACGCTTACATAATTGGTAACGATTAAGGTATTGGTAGCATTAATATCCAATTTGGCATTAGATAGTAAACTGATACTGGAAGCGAATGCCTCATAGTTAATACCCGAAATGATAGGGTCGTTAGTCACATTAGGAATCACAACACAATGAGCTGCACTTGGTACACCACTTGGTGTCCAGTTAAGAGGATTATTCCAATCGGTACTGATACTTCCATTCCATGTTTTAGCATATGAGGTTATTTCTGTGCAATTGCTAAATGCTATACACTGAACGCCATTCAAGGTAGAAGTAACCCTTACCTGATAATAGGTAGTTTGTGTTACAGGTATTGGTGTGTAAGTTGCACTTATAGCGCCCGAAATATTGGTCCATGGTCCGGAACAACCTACAGTGCTTCTTTGCCATTGGTAAGTTAAAGTTCCGGTTCCGGTAGCTGGGACAGAAACAGTAAAGCCGGTTGGACTGTCTGAACTGTCACATACACTTTGGTTACCGTCAATTACCGGTGGTGTAATATTATTTACAAAAACCGTAATAAAATTAGAATTTGCTGTACAACTTGTTGTGTTAATTGTAGCAGTAACCACTCTTCTGTAATAAGTAGTTTGGTAAATTGGCCCTGTTTCATCATAAGCAGGATTAGTGGCACCTGCAATATCTACCCATGGACCGGCACCACCAACCAGGCTCATCTGCCATTGGTATGTCAGATTACTTCCGGTAGCGGCTGTTATTTCAGTAAAGGCATTTGGATCTCCACCATAACAAACTGTTCTGTTTCCTCCAATGGCACCTGCTGTTACCGGGTTTACCGTAACGGTAACACAATTGCTCACAGCAGAACACTGAACGCCATTCAAAGTAGAAAAAGTTACTCGTTGGTAGTAAGTAGTTGTTAATAACCCTGAAGGAGCATCATACGTTGCTGATGTGGCCCCGGATATGTTTGTCCACGGTCCCGAACAACCGGTTGTATTTCTCTGCCATTGGTATGTTAGGGTTCCGGAACCTGTAGAAGGCGCAACTACTGTAAAGGCTGATGGATTATTGCCACACAATGTTTGATTGTCCGCAATCACTCCCCCCGTTACTTCATTCACGGTGACAACAATACAGTTGCTGAAATCGGAACAAGCAACACTATTAAGTAATGAGGAGGCCATTCTGCGGTAATAAGTTGTAACACTTAGCCCTGACGGAGCATCATAAATGGCCGAGGTAGCTCCTGCTATATTGGTCCAACTTCCACTACATCCTGTAGTATTACTTTGCCATTGATAGGAGATAGTCCCGCCGCCTATTGCATTAATTTCTGTAAAAGCTAACGGGTCGCCCCCTGAGCATATGGTTTGATTTCCGGATATTGATCCCGGGTTAATGTTGTTAACGTTTACCTGAATGGTGTTAGAAGTTGCGTAACATTCTTTTCCGTTTACAGTTGAAATCGTAATTCTTCTGAACCAAGTTGTTTGGGTTAATGTTGTCGCATCATAAGTTACCGTTGTGGCTCCCGCTATGTTAGTGAAAGTAACATTATCTGTGCTGATTTGCCATTGGTAAGTCAGATTTAATCCTGTTGCGGCGACAGTTTGAGTAAAAGCTACCGGGTCTCCACCGGAACAAATAGTTTGATTAGTAGCTATAGTTCCGGAAGTAACTGTTGGTGCAATACTAATGATTACAGTCACCGGACTTCCGTTACAGCCATTTGAAGAAGGTGTAATGGTAAATGTTACATTTTGAACAGTAGTTGTATTATTGGTCAGTGCATTGGCAATTGTGAAAATTCCACCAGGGGCTATATTCCCTGAGTTTCCGGAACTAGTGCCTGAAACATTGGTCGTGTTGTTGCGAGTCCACGAGAAAGTCATGTTGGCATCGGTAATATTTCCAGTAACCTGAATGTTGGCACCACTTCCGTTACAAATAGTACTTTCCAATGCATTGGCAGTAGCTACAGGCCTTGGTCTGATAGTTACATTTAAAATTTGAGGCGAGGTACTGCATAAAAAGGCACCGGATGGAGGCCCCGGGAAATTATAAACACTAGGCGTAATAGTAATTTGTGTGGTTACTGTGGCGTTCGTATTATTTTGAGTGGTCAATGGACCGATGTTACCCGTTGAAGTTCTAAAAAACAAGAATGCTGCACCGGTAGTCCCAACAGGTCCTCCTGTACCAGGTGATATAAAGTTTGCATCAGCAGTCCAATTAAATCGAACAGCAGAGGTAGACAGGTGAACCGATGATATCTGTGGTGTAAATGATGTTGAAGGACAAACTGCCGTTGTTGGTGCATTTGTGATGTCAAAGGTAAAGCCTACGTTACTAACTACTTCTACAAAAACAACATTGCTGGTTATGCTTCCACAACTATTATTTATAACTAATCTGTAAAATATGTCATCTGATCCAAAATTAAGGAAAGGAGGTTGGTAAGTGCTACTGTTAGCACCGGTAATATTGGTAAAAGTAATGTTGTCAGAACTGCTTTGCCACTGATAGGTATAGACACCGGAGCCTCCATTCGGCGCCGTTGTAACAGATAAAGCGGCTGGTGTAGATAATATGCAAGCAGTTTGAGAATTACCAATTACAGGAGCAGTAAGAGGTGCATAAACAGTAACCGAAGCAGTAATAGTATTGGAGCAACCATTTCCGGCAGTAACAGTTATAGTAAAGGTTGTTGTTTGACTAACAGTGGTATTGTTTACTAATGTGCCTGTAATAGAGTTACCGGTGCCCGAACTCGGTATCCCGGTCAAATTTGTAGTATTGTTTCTGGTCCAAGTAAAAGTAGTTCCCGATAAATTATTGGCGCTACTCAAGGTAATTGAACTTATAGCACTATTGTTACAGATAGTTTGAGTGCTCGGAGTTGCTGTTAAAAGTGGTCTTGGTAGCACTATTACCTCTGTTGTTGTATTGTCTGAAGAACATCCGTTAGCTGTAGCGGTTAAAGTAAATGTAACAGTTTGGTTGCCGGAGGTGCTGTTGTTTAAAACACCCGAAATTGAAGCGCCTGTTCCTGATCCGCTGATGCCGGTAACATTCACAACGTTGTCTCTTGTCCAACTATAAGTAGTACCCGAGATTCCGGAGGCACTGCTCAAAACTATAGGGGTAATTGTGTTCCCACCACATAAGGTTTGAGAAGCAGGAGATCCTACAACTGTTGGTTTAGGATTAACAGTGATGGTAATATTAGATACGACTGTTTGACAACCATTAGCAGAAGCAATTATGCTTATGGTAGTTGTTTGTACCGTATTAGTGTTATTAGTAATTAATCCTGAAATGGTATTACCTACACCATTAATCGGAATTCCGGTTAGATTTATAGTGTTGCTTCTCGACCAAGAATAAGTTACCCCGCTAACATTGTTAGGATTACTAATTACAATAGGATTGATTGCGCTTCCTGAGCAAACCGTTTGGTTATTGGGTGAAGCTGATACAGCAACTGTTGGGTTAACCAAAACAGTAACCAAATAGGGGTCAGAATTACAACCTTCCTCGGTAGTAGCTATAACAGTAAATGTTGTAGTTTGTGGTGTATTGGTTATATTGGTTAAAGAACCTGAAATCGTATCTTCATCATCATTAGATGGAATTCCGGTAACATTTGTAGTGTTGTCGCGTGTCCAATGGAATTCCACTTCTTCAGATACTACAAAAACTGTAGAAAGTGTTACATCGGTAATATCTTCTCCCGAGCAAATGGTTTGAGTGATTGGAGCAGCAGATACAATTGGTTTCGGATTGATAAAGAAAGTTACGGTAAAGGTATTGCCAATACACGTTCCATAGTTAACAGCAATGTTGTAGGTTGCGGTTTGGACTCCATTAGTAGTGTTTATTAAAGTTTGACTAAATGAGGGTGCATTATTCTGTGCATTGGCACCCGTTATGCCTCCTGAAGTTGAAGGTAATCCCCACGAGAAGGTTGAGCCAATAGGAACTATATTGCCATTGCCGTTGGTTGGGATGAAGTTTATAGTATCTCCACTACAAACGTATTGTATAGCGTTATTAATATAAGGTTCCGGATTTACATTGATAACCAATTCAAATGTGTTACCCGGACAGGTTCCTACTATCGGAGTAATGGTGTAAGTGGCTGTTTGGATTGCATTAGTGTTGTTTACTAACACATCACTAATTACAGTTTGACCACTTTGTGCTGTTCCTCCGGTCATGCCCCCTGTTACTACCGGAGCAGACCAAGAGTAGGTAGTCCCTGAAGGTACAATGTTTAAAGAAGAGGGCACTCCGTTAACAGGCGAAAAAGAAAAACTTTCTCCACTACAAACGGTCAAGTTGTTGTTCAGAATACTTGGTGTTTCATTAATGGACAACGCCGAATAGTCTGATATAATGGTGCCACAAGTGTTGGTTATATGACAATTGTACTTGGTTGAAACATCTGCTAAACCAACATTGCTTATAGTTAGTGTAGCAGTGTTACTGCCGCTAACTGCAATGTTATCTGTCAAAGGAGTATTGTCGTTGTACCATTGGTAAGTCAAACTTCCACCGCTGGCAGCTACTGAAAAGGTAACATCACTTCCGGCACAAACTGTTTGGTTGGCAATAGGTTGGTTAGTAATGCTTGGGTTCTCATTAATAATAACTTCTGAAAAATTACTGTTTATCGAGTTGCAAGGCGCTAAACCACTAACAACGCAGTAATAATCATTGCCGCCATCACTAACCGATGCAGCATTTATTGTTAAGGTATTGGTGTTGGCTCCGGAAATTGAACCTCCGTCAGTTAAAGGATTTGAACCTCTAAACCATTGATAGGTCAATCCTATACCTGAAGCACTGGTAGAGATAGAAACATTGCTGCCGGTGCAATAGGTTTGTGTAGTAGCCGGTTGAGTTATTATTGATACGGCTTCATTAACAATGAGAGAAGCCGAATCAGAAGTCACCGATGGAGAACAATCACCACTAATTACACAGTAATAGTCTGTAGAAGCATCAGATAGGCCAATCGGATTGATGGTAAGTGTAGCCGAGTTGGTTCCGAAGACATTACCACCATTGGTTAATGGGGTGCTGCCTCTGTACCATTGATAGCTTAATCCTGCTCCGGTTGCAGTAACAGTAAGGCTTGCCGAGTTTCCCGAACAAAAAGTTTGGGTAGTTGAAGGCTGAACAGTAATTTGAGGTGCTTCTTGAACACTCACCAAAGAAGTTGTCGCAAAACAACCGGTTGTAGCGTCAGTGTAGGTAAAAGTGGCATTGCCGGAAGTTAATCCGGTTACAGTTCCGCTATTGTCTATAGTTGCAATTAGAGGATGGTTACTGATCCAAGTACCACCTACGGCAGGGTTCAATTGAATAGCATTGCCGACGCAAACAGTATTAGGGCCACTCAAAGCCGGTGCTGTTTGAACAGTTATTGTTGTATTGGCAGTATTAGAACAGTTGTTTCCATCAGTTATAGTATAGGTTATCACAGAAGACCCAGCGGTCAATGCGCTAACTTGTCCAGTTGAATTTACAGTTGCCACACTTGGATTTGCACTACTCCAAGTACCGCCGGTTGTTGTGCTGGATAATATTGTTGAGGTGTTTGGACAAAGGATGGTGTTTCCAGTTATCGGGTTAACAGTGGGTAAGGCATTAACGGTGAAACTTGTTGCGCTGTTTGCAGTTCCGTTAGGTGTAGTGACGCTAATGTTTCCTGTACTTGCGCCATTAGGTAAGACTGCTGTGATTTGTGTATTACTGTTTACTGTAAACGTTGCGGCCGTTCCGTTAAAGGAAACATTGGTTGCTCCTGTAAAATTAGTTCCTATTATGGTTACAGTGTTTCCTGAATTAACACAAGCATTGTTTGGTGTAAAATTGGTTATTGTAGGTAGTGGATTGGTATAATAAACTGTAATTTCTATGTAATCAACTGAAGCCGTTCTATTATTAGTTGACTCATTAGTTACTCTCAAAAATAATCCGAAATTGGCATTGTTGATATCGGCTTCAGTCCAAGTTGTCCCCCACATGTCTGTAGTTCCTGTGCCATAATTGGCGGCTGACATAGTAGTAGGCCAGTCAGTTGCGGTTGCATAATTGTTTCCTACTAAGGCTAAATTTTTCATTAACCTTACCACATTATCATCAACACTATTGCCGCCGGCATTAGAGCTGCTTTGTCTCATGATGGTTGCAGTAATACCTGTAATAGTTGCGCCAGTAGGAATACTAAAACCAAAATCTCGGGCTCTAAGGTATCTTGAAGTCTCACTTCCTGTTAAGGCAGCTGTTACGTAATTGGTATCATCAGCAGTGATGTTGCCCAGATTGTTCCAAATTCTACCGGAACCATTGTTTTCTCCTAATCCGGCTATTCGGGTTTGGCTTTGTGAAAAAGCCTCAGTCATGCCAATCAATAAACAGATTGCCAGCAAGAGAAAATTTAGTGTAGTGCGTTTTTGTATATTAAAATCTTTCATGGGGACTAGTATTTTAATTCTGCTACAAAGCTATTTCCAATGCAATGAGACACAAAAAAATTCGGGTAAATTACTTATAAATTCGATTAAATACTCTTTTAGAAGTGTTTAGACTACAATCCTTTTTAAATTGTAAATGCCTGAAAAATAAGTATTTGCAATTAAAAGTGCTATTCACCGATTTGTTTTGCCCTTCATGGATTTTTTTTGGGCTTTATTGAAAAAATTAAAAAGAAATTTTTCATAAAATGATTACATTTGAAAATCATTTTTTTGCCGATGAAATCCTATTTGGTTTTAATAATCTTCACTTTTTTCTTTTCAAATAATTCAACTGATTTTGAAAAGGCAGAATTGTTATTCAAACAAGCCAAGTACGACCAAGCTAAAGTAGCTTTTGAAAATTATTTAAAGGAAAACGGTAATCATCTCAAAACTTTGGAATACCTGGGTGATATTGAAGGCATTTATAAATCTTGGGACAAAGCCATGTATTATTATGGCAAATTAATTGTTTTAAAACCTAAAGAGGCTAATTATCATTACAAGTATGGTGGTTGTTTAGGAATGAAGGCGAAAGAATCCAACAAGTTCAAAGCTTTGGGCATGATAGACGACGTAAAAGCTTCATTTGAAAAAGCCATAGCCCTTGATCCCGATCATATTGAAGCCAGATGGGCGCTGATAGAACTTTATTTGCAACTTCCGGGTATAGTAGGCGGAAGCGAAAAAAAAGCCCAAAAATATGCTGCCGAGTTGCTCAAAATATCTCCTGTTGATGGTTATTTGGCTCAAGGAAGAATAGCCGAGTATTTTGACCGGTATAAGGAAGCCGAAAAATTTTACTTGAAAGCCATAGCAGTTGGTGGTTCCAAAACAACCTATCAAAAATTGGCCAATTTGTACAAAAATAAAATGAAACAACCCGAAAAAGCCAAAGAGCTTTTAGAAACATACAAAGAAAAAAACAAGCCTTAATCTCATGCGAACACATTTTATTGCCATTGGCGGTGCAGCCATGCACAATCTTGCCTTGGCCTTACACGAAAAAGGATATCAAGTAACCGGAAGTGATGATGCCATTTTTGAACCTTCCAAATCCCGATTGGACAAAAAAGGCTTGCTTCCTCCAGAAATGGGTTGGTTTCCCGAAAGGATTACAGCCGATATCGAAGCCGTTATTCTTGGTATGCACGCCAAAGCCGATAATCCGGAATTGCTTAAGGCACAAGAATTAGGACTGAAAATTTATTCGTATCCCGAATTTTTGTACGAACAATCCAAAAATAAAACCCGAGTAGTCATAGGTGGTTCACACGGGAAAACCACTATTACTTCAATGATTCTACACGTGATGCATTACCACAATATTGAGGTAGATTATATGGTTGGTGCCCAATTAGAGGGATTTGACACCATGGTGCATCTTACACATGATAATGATTTTATCGTTTTAGAGGGCGATGAATACTTATCGTCTCCCATAGACAGAAGACCGAAGTTTCATTTGTACCAACCCAATATCGCTTTATTGTCCGGCATTGCTTGGGATCATATTAATGTGTTTCCAACCTTTGAAAATTATGTCGAACAGTTTGAAATTTTTGTCAATCAAATCACCAAAGGCGGGATTTTGGTTTACAACGAAGAAGATGCTGCAGTTAAAAAAGTAGCAGAAGAATCAACCAACACTATTCGTCGAATTCCTTATCAAACGCCAAGCTATACTGTGAAAGACGGTGTTACTTTGTTAGACACGCCTGAAGGTTCGATGCCAATCGAAGTCTTTGGCGCACACAACCTAAACAACTTAGCCGGAGCCAAATGGATTTGCCAAAACATGGGCGTAGACGAAGCCGATTTCTATGAAGCCATTGCCAGTTTTAAAGGCGCCAGTAAGCGATTAGAAAAAATAGCTGAAGGGAAAGGCAAAGTAGCCTATAAAGACTTCGCGCATTCACCCAGTAAAGTTTCGGCTACTACCAAAGCAGTTAAAGCCCAATATCCCGACAGAAAGTTAGTAGCTTGCCTCGAGTTGCATACTTACAGTAGTTTGAATGCTGAATTCCTCAAAGAATACGAAGGCGCTTTAAATGCAGCCGATGTGGCCGTGGTTTTTTATTCGCCCGATGCGGTCAAAATCAAACAATTGGAAGAAGTGACTTACGACCAAATTGCCCAGTCATTCAAGCGAAACGATTTGATTATTTACACCAATCCAGTTGAGTTTAAAGACTTTTTGTTCTCTTACGATTTAAATAATACCGCTTTGTTGCTTATGAGTTCAGGCAATTACGGCGGGTTGAATTTTGATGAAGTTAAAAAGCTGATTCTTTAATTTGAAGACTATTTTCGGTATTTAAAATGCCCAACGAGCTCATAGCGAAACAAACAATCCTCTAATACCTGTCCGTTGCCCACATTGTGCACTATCATCGGATGACCATTAGCCGATTTTTTGTGCGTGATGATGCCAATATGCGGTAGTTTGCCGTTAATCAACCAAGTAACAATTTCTCCGGTTTTATAATCTGCCGGATTTTGGGTAACGGCTAATTTTTGCCCTTTTCTACTGAAAAAAACTTCTAAATTCGGAACTCTTCTGTGATCGATATTGGTGTCAGGTTTTTTCAAACCCCATTTTTTCAAATTAGGGTATTTGGTAAAGTTGGCCTTCAAATCTTCATGGACTTCTTTTTGCAAATCAATACCCAACTTGCGGTAGGCGCGAATAACCACATCAGTACAAACGCCGGTTTTGGTCGGAACATCTCCATTGGGATATTTTATCGCAACATAATCAGGCGTGTAAACTACTTCCTCATCAATTATGGAAAGCGCCGCTTCGGAAAGGCGGTTCTCAAATGTGTTTTCAAGCAACGGTTCAGCGTTATTTTGCTCAATCTCTTTTTGACTACAAGTTAAAAATGTAAGTAAAGTTAGCGAAAAATAAAATGTTTTCATACTTTTAAGGTTTCAAGAACTAACGATATTTCTTTCTTTTTAGTATAAGCCATGGAACAAAATTTTTCTATAAAACATTGGTCAGAAGACGATAAGCCACGCGAAAAACTGATGCTAAAAGGGAAATCGGTTTTAAGTGATGCCGAATTAATAGCCATACTTATCGGCTCCGGTAGTCGGAATGAAAGCGCAGTTTCCCTAAGCAAACGAATACTGAAAAGCGTTAACAACAATTTGAATGCGTTGGGCAAATTATCGCTCAATCAGCTCATGACATTCAAAGGCGTTGGAGAAGCCAAAGCGGTTACAATTGCTGCAGCTTTAGAGTTGGGGAAAAGGCGCAGAGAGCAAGCGCTTCCCGATTTTTTCAAAATCACTTCATCCAAAGCCGTTTTCGAAATCATGCAACCCATTATAGGCGATTTGTTACACGAAGAATTTTGGGTCCTTTATTTGAATAATGCCAACAAGGTGATTCACAAAGCACAACTTTCCAAAGGTGGAATTACGGGAACCATTGTAGATGTTCGCCTGATTTTTAAATTGGCGCTGGAAAACAATGCAACTTCTATTATTTTAAGTCACAATCATCCTTCCGGTAAACTTGTGGCGAGTGAAGCCGACAAAGAAATCACTAAAAAGCTTAAATTTGCCGGAGAACAATTGGATATTAAAGTACTCGACCATATTATCATCACCGAAAAAGGTTATTTGAGCTTTCAGGACGAAGGCATTTTTTAACATGAAACACATCACTGATATTTTTTTTGATCTCGATCATACGCTTTGGGATTTTGACGCCAATTCGGTTTTGGCTTTTGATAAGATATTTAAAGAACAACATCCTACTATTGATACCCATCAGTTTGTAGCAGTTTATGCGCCTATCAATCAGGCTTGTTGGAAATTGTATCAAGTGGATAAAATGACGCACGAAGAATTGCGTTACCAACGATTGAAACAGTCTTTTGATGCATTGCAATACGAAATCTCTGATGAAGACATCGATAAAATTGCCCATGATTACATTGCTTTTTTACCGGAGAACAACCAGCTTTTCGAAGGGGCTTTGGAAGTGTTAGACTATTTGTTGCCCAAATACAATTTACACATCATTACCAATGGTTTTGCCGAAGTACAATATAAAAAAATTGCCAATTCCGGTTTAGAGGGTTATTTTAAAACCGTAACCAATTCGGAAATGGCCGGCGTAAAAAAACCACACCGTAACATATTCGAATTTGCGTTATCTTTGGCTAAAGTTGAAAAAGAAAATGCCTTAATGATAGGCGATTGTATTGATGCGGATGTTCGCGGCGCCATAGATTTCGGAATGGAAGCCATTTTGTTTGATGAAAAAAACACCCATTTTGGAGCAACCTTTAAAAAAATTAACCATCTAACAGAATTAAAAAAAATATTGTAATGAAAAAAATAGCACTCTTGTTACTGTTTGTGTCTTTTATGTCTTACTCTCAGGGAGTTAATAATTACCAATACGTAATTGTACCCAAAAAGTTTGACAGTTTTAAATCAGATGACCGGTTTGGGCTAAATACTGCTGTAAAGTTGTTGCTTCAAAAATATGGTTTCAAAGCGTATTTCAGTGATGAATCTTTTGCAGATGATACGGTTAATCGCTGTGATTTTTTAACGGCTGATCTAATCAATGAAAGCGGTATCATGGTTACCAAAGTCAGAGTGGCTTTAAAGGATTGCAAAGGCAATATTGTTTACCAAACCGAACTTGGAACCAGTCGCGAGAAACAATATTCTATAGCGTATAATCAAGCCTTGAGAGCTGCAGCCAAGTCGTTTGAAACTTTGAACTATAAGTATGAAGGCAAATCATTGCCATTTCAACCAACAACAGTTGAAAAACCAGTTGTTAGGGTTTCCGAAACCAAGACAGAAGCAGTTGCCATTCCAAACACAAACGAAAAGTCGGTTGTAAGAGTGGTTGACAATAAAATCGAATCAAAACCGAATAACAATGTTTTCTTTTTTGCCCAACCAACTGCTAACGGTTATCAAGTGGTTGACAATGAGCCCAAAGTAATCATGCGTTTGTACAACACTTCCCAAAAGAATGTGTTTATGGCCGATAAAAATGGGGTAAACGGAACCGTATTACTCAAAGACGGACAATGGGTGTTTGAATATTACAATAACGGAAATTTGGTGTCAGAACCGATTAATTTGAAGTTTTAAAAACCAAAACTAATACCCGTACTTATCTTTCCAACGATTTTTCAAAAAGGTACGCATTTCGTTTTCTCGAGCATTATTTCCCGGTTTGTAGAAATCTGTATTCCTGATTTCATCGGGTAAATATTCCTGTTCCGAAAAATTGTTGGCATAGTTGTGCGAATATTGGTATTCTTCGCCATAACCCAATTCCTTCATTAGTTTAGTAGGTGCGTTGCGCAAATGAATCGGTACCGATAAATCGCCGGTTTGTTTCACCAAAGCTTGCGCTTCGCCTATAGCCATGTAACTTGCATTGCTTTTGGGCGATGTGGCTAAGTAAATCGCACACTGGCTCAGTATAATTCGGCTCTCCGGATAGCCAATGGTGGAAACGGCTTGGAAGGTATTGTTAGCCATGATAAACGCCGTCGGATTGGCATTGCCGATATCTTCACTGGATAAAATCAACATTCTGCGGGCGATGAATTTCACATCTTCGCCACCTTCAATCATGCGCGCCAGCCAATAAACAGCGCCATTCGGGTCACTACCGCGGATGGATTTGATAAAAGCCGAAACAATGTCGTAATGTTGTTCTCCGGTTTTGTCATACAACACTGTGTTTTGCTGCACCAATTCCAATACTTTGTCGTTGGTAATCGTAATTTGACCTTCAGGGCTGGCGTTAACCACGAGTTCAAAAATATTTAATAGTTTGCGTCCGTCTCCGCCCGAAAGTCGCAGTAAAGCCTCGGTTTCTTTTAATTTGATTTTTTTAGCGGAAATGATTTTGTCTTCCTTCATCGCGCGGTGCAACAAAGCCAATAAGTCTTCCTTGGAAAACGGATTCAAAATATACACCTGACAACGTGACAACAAAGCGGGAATCACCTCAAAACTTGGGTTCTCAGTCGTGGCACCTATGAGCGTTACCCAACCTTTTTCCACGGCTGCCAGCAAAGAATCTTGTTGTGATTTGCTAAAACGATGGATCTCGTCTATAAACAAAATCGGGTTTTTGGCGGTAAATAAGCCGCCGCTTTGTTTCGCTTTTTCAATCACGTCGCGGATGTCTTTCACACCACTGTTAATGGCGCTCAACTCGTAAAACGGACGGTTGCTTTGCTTGGCAATAATTTGTGCCAAAGTGGTTTTGCCCGTGCCCGGTGAACCCCAAAAAATCATCGACGGAATAACGCCGCGAGCAATTTGCTGGGTTAACGAACCGTTTTCGCCTACCAAGTGTAACTGACTGATGTAGTCTTCCAATCGTTGCGGTCTGATGCGTTCTGCCAAAGGTGCTTCCATGCGGTAAAAATACAATTTTTATGAAGTTTAGGAGCCAAACGTTCGGGCATTTTTTAAACCGTGTTCCCGCTGTCCGAGTTACAAGGTAACTTCTCCCATCGGGGCTAAACACAAACGAAAGGCTTCTTTTAAACTTTTTAAAAAATACCGTAAACTGACAATTTAGCACTATTTTTATCTTGGCGGTGTTTTTGACAAGTCAAATGCGTTATTTTAAGTCTATGAACGATCAGCATCATTTTAAGTTTACGCCTTCGGTATGGATAGTGCCGGTTTTTTTGGTGTTGGTGGTATGGAGCGTTTTCTTAGCGGAAGATCGATTTAATTTGGATTGGACATCACACGGTATTTATCCCCGAACTTTGGAAGGTTTGCAAGGCGTTGTGTTGAGTCCGTTTTTGCACGGCGATTTGAATCACATAGCCAACAATACATTTCCGTTGTTTATCTTAACTACGGCGCTGATTTATTTTTACCGCGACATTTCGCTCAAGGTGTTGGTTTACGGTATTCTATTTTCCGGCTTGATTACTTGGGTTATTGGGCGCGAATCCTATCACATTGGTGCCAGCGGTTTGATTTATGTGTTGGTGTCTTTTATTTTCTTTAAAGGGATGATGACACAGTATTACCGACTCATGGCGTTATCGCTTACGGTGGTGATGTTATACGGCGGTATGATCTGGTATGTATTTCCTGAGGTTGACCGACAAATTTCCTGGGAAGGACATTTGGCCGGATTCTTAACCGGTTTTGTTTTTGCAGCTATTTTTAAAACCCCCGATTATAAAAAAGCCATCCAATATGAATGGGAGAAACCCGATTTTAATCCGGAGGACGATATGTTTATGAAGCATTTTGATGAGAACGGCAACTTTGTCAATACGCCGGAACCTGAGGAAATTGAAGAAGAAACTCCTGCAACTACAGTAAATTATGTTTACACTTACAAAGCAGCGACAGACGATAACAAGTTAGCCGAATAGATAGCTCTTTAGCCCCGATTGGAGCAGCTACCATGTAGCGCGTAAAGCGGGAACAAGGATTTGGGATAAATCCCGAGCCTTTCGCTTTTAATATTAAATATAAGAGAGGTGATTATTGTCTTTGACGAACTGTTTCGTAAAGAAATGCGCCGCAGGCTACAGAAACATTTAAGGAACCGATAGTACCGAACATAGGAAGTTTGGCTTTTTCATCTACGATTTTCAACACCGACGGGTTGATGCCGCGGTCTTCGCTACCCATGATGATGGCAACGGGTTCGTTGAGGTTTAGACTGTATAAGCTGTCTTCGGTTTTTTCGGTGGCGGCTACGGTTTTGATGCCGCTGCCTTGCAGGTAAAAAATGGCGTCTTTGATGTGGTCGACTTTACAAATCGGCACATTGAAAACGGCTCCGGCAGAGGTTTTTACGGTGTCACCGTTTACGGGAGCAGAACCGGTTTTTTGCACTATAATACCGTCAACGCCTGTACATTCTGCCGTTCTGATGATGGCACCGAAATTTCGGGCATCACTGAGTTGGTCGAGGATTAAGAATAAAGGTGTTTTGCCGCTTTCTACAACGCTGTCTACTAAGGTTTCCAAATTAACGAAGGAAATAGGGGCAATGGTAGCCACTGCACCTTGGTGGTTATTAGCGGTTAAGCGATTGAGTTTTTCTACGGGAACGTATGAGAAATTGATGCTGTTTTTTTTCAGGGTTTTGAGCAGTTCTTGCATCAATTCGCCTTGCGCATCGGTTTGAATAAAGACTTTGTCGATTTCCTTACCGGCGTTTACGGCTTCTATAATGGCTCTGATTCCGAAGATTTGATTTTCTTTTTCCATGGCGCAAAGATATAAAAAAACCACCAGTGAAAACTGGTGGTTTTAGATTAGTCAATTGGAAAATTATGGCTGTTGTAAAACAAAATTTGGCCAATTTGTTCCATCTGTTCTGGTTAGTGTTGTATCACCAAACTCGCCGTAATCATTTTCCCAGTGGAATGACATGTTAGCACCGTTGATTACTAAGTTTGAAAAGGTGAACACTTCATTGTACTGATCAACACCTGCATAAGCAATTTCCCCACAAAGGTCAACAAATTGTACTCCTGTCGCGATGTTACCCGGTCCGTATAAACCTATCCATCCTCCGAAAGAAGCATCAGAAAGATTGTATACGCCTCCGCCAACAGCTGTAAAGGTTACGTTACCGGTAATTGGACCGGCAGCGAATTCACCTGTTGGTGCAGATACATTTGTAGTAGAGTAGCTGTAAGTACCAGCTAAATCAGAATAGCAATCGATGATAGTGAATGACAATTCTTGTGAAGTAATGCTGGCGTTTGAAGTGTTTGCATTACTAACTCGAAGGGTAAATGTTTCATCGTCTTCATCTTCATCATCATTCAAGATTTTAATTTCTCCTGAAACAGAGGTTGTATAGGCAGGAATAATTAGTTCATGATCAAATTCGAAGTCATGATCATCAGCATCTCCTGCTGTTTGAAGAATTGAAACGTGTATATCAACCGCTTGAGGCTTGTTCAATGTGATGGTATATGTGTATACCCCTTGATCACCTTCTCTGACAGTTTGTGAATTTGTCAAAGGGCTATCAAGTGTGATAGTTCCAACAACATCTTCTGCAACAATAAGGTTACTGTAACCTGTGGCATCACCGGAATCATCACAAGATATGAACATCATGGATGATAATAGTAAACCTAACCCAAATTTATTATTAAATATTTTTTTCATAATGGTGTTTTTAATTAGTCAACAACTTTTTCAAGAACCTCATAAAATTCTCTTGGTCCGGAACCAGCAGTCAGATAACCATATGACATATAAATTCTGTCTTTACCTAACACATCATCTCTAACAGCTTTGTTTTGAATTCCTGCAAAACCACAAGCGTTTGTGATGTCTCCGGGAGTTTCTGTACAATTGGTAGCCGGTTGTCCGTTTAATAATTGTGGAGAACCACCGTAAGTTGTTGGGACTAATACATTATCACTTGAATCAATAGTAAAATAGAATTCATTACCGGAGAAAGGTCCTGCCCATTCTAATTTTCTGTAAGTTGTTGCGTTTACGGATTCAATGGTTACTACAGTCCCTAAGAACGGACCTGTTACATCAGGTCTGGGTACACCAATTCTCCAATACTCACATTGCACTACACTGTATTGTCCGGCAAAACGTGTTCCTACTGAAATTTTTGTAGTTTTCAAGTTTTGAGCTTGCGTACCCGCACTGGTGTTTGATACATAAGTTAAAGTCCAATAATCTCCAATATTCAAACTTGAGTCACTTGATGGCAGAGGAGAACCGTTTAAAGTTAAACCGCTAATTAACTCAGTGTAAGTAGCAGTGAAATCTAAGTTCTCAACTTGAGCAGCATTAGGGAAAGTTACAGTTTTTAACAAAGCTGTATTAGAACTTACACCATCAACTGTAGTGAAAGTTTTGTAGATATCTACAGAGTTAACTTTGATATCACCTTGAAAAGCTGAAATTGAAGCTCCGTATTCAAAATCATTCCCGTTTCCTACTACATAGGGAACAAGGATAGTATTAACATCTAATAAACCGCCCTCATTTTTATTTCCGGTTAGAACATCATTGTCCTCTTCGCATGACACCACACCCAAAGATGCGACTGCCATAAATAAATAAATAAATTTTTTCATAGTTTTTATGTTAGTTCATCCACCAAACTTTAGAAAGCATAGTGTCTCCATTATCCAATAAGGCAACAGCTGCTTGATAGTTTACTTGGTTAAAGTTTTGTGAATCGGTTGAATAATAGAATCTTTTTGGGATTACACTAATTTGTGCATCAACAACTGGAGATAATGCAGGTTGTCCTGTTCTTCTCCATTCTGTCCAGGCCTCAATTCCTTGTCCGTAAAGAGCAAACCACATTTGTAAACCAATCTTTTCTTTACCGGCAGCAACTGTAGTAAAGTCTAATGATGGTTGTGTTAAGTAGTTTGAAATTTGGGAGGCAGTTACTCCGTTGAAAGACATATTGGCTGTAATACCATTTCTGTAGTGAGTATCAGCAGTTGCTAAACCACCCGGAATAACGCCGGTTAAAGCGGCTTCAGCTAAATAAAACTCAACTTGTGCATAAGATAAAAGTACACCCGGTAGGGTTGGGGATAAATAATCTTCTCCAGGCGAAGAAAAACCATTGTAATTTCCTGGGTTTTCTACTCCAGGAACATTTCCTACGTAAGCTCCGGCATCGTTAACTTGAGCAAAAACACCAAGTCTTGGATCAGCCAAAAGGTTTAGCTTGTCTACTAATACTGAACTCACTTTATATTCAGCTCTATTTCCATAAACTATTGTCTCATAAATAGGATTAGCATCAGGTTGAGAGGCAGTGTAAGCTAATTGAGCAGAGTCGCTGTTAGATGACATTAAAAGACCCGAGTTAACTAAAGCCGTAACTTCAGCAGAAACATTTCTCTTTCCGGAAATTCTCATTAAAGCTTTTAACTTTAAAGAGGCACCGAATTTTCTCCATTTGGTTACATCACCTTGGTAGATGAAGTCTGCAGTAGAGGTAAATTCACCGCTTCCGTTTGCAAACAAAGCTTCAGCTTGATCGAGTAAATCAAGAATACCGTCATATACCACTTCTTCTGTATCGTGAACAGGTTTAGTGATACCGGGTACTACAGCTTCATTAAATGGAACGGGACCAAAGATGTCAGTAAGAATTTGGAAGTTATTGGCCTCTAATACCAAACTAATAGCTTGTAAATTTGTATTACCATTTGTTCCGGCTAATTCATAAGCAGCTTTACATTCTGCTATTGAACTGGCATAAAGGTTCGTCCAAACTGAATTCATTACGGCTCTTCTCGGAGTGTATCTTTCTTCAGAATTGTATTGAACTTTTGACCATTGTTGTGCCCAGCAAAGCCCCATATCTCCTCCAATTTGTGCATTGTACAAAGTGTTTTGAGTAGTAATCATTGCTGATGAAAGCAATAAATTAGGGTCTGTTGATTGGGAGTTGTTTGGAGAGGTGTTAATCTCTTCAAAATTTTTATCACAGCTCCAAAGTGTGAGTGCTGCGACAAATAAGGCAAATATTTTTTTCATAACTTTTTTTAGAATTTAATGTTAATGTTAAACCCATAAGTTCTCGCTGAAGGCAATTGACCAAATTCTTGACCTTGCTCACCATTAGCGCTGCTGAAACCTGTTTCAGGATCAATATGAGGAACTTTTTTGTAAAGGATAGCTAAGTTTCTACCAACTACAGATACTCTGAAATCTTGAATAAAAGTACCGGTTAACCATTTTTTAGGCAATGAATATCCTAAAACAATTTGTCTAAGTTTTACATAACTTGCATCAAATACTCCACTTTCGGTAAAGTTTGAATAATCGTATGCAGTTTGATTGAACGTTTTGGCATCAACCACAACGTTGTTTGGAGTATATCCGCCGTTACCATCTGAAACCACTCCATTTCCGATTACACCCGTTTCTCTTCCGATTAAAGATTCTTCTAATGTTCCGGCATATCTACCCCACATATAAGTCATAGAGAAGATATCACCTCCCATTTTAGCATCTATTAAAGTGCTTAAATCGAAGTTTTTGTATTTGAAAGTGAAGTTAGCACCTCCGGTCCAATCCGGAGTAATGTTACCTAAAACTACCTTTTCTTCATTGTTTACTTGAGGAAGGCCGTTTTCGTAAATAATTTGACCAGCATCATTTCTTAAGAAAGGATATCCTACGATAGAGCCATAAGCTTCACCTACACGGGCTTGTAATTCCATATCCCATTGACCACCCAATACATAAGCATCAGTTAATCCTAAGCTAACCACTTCGTTTTTGTTTTTAGCAAAGTTCAAATCTACATCAAAAGTAAAATCTCCTTTTTTCAATACTGTAGCACCTAATTGTAACTCAATCCCTTTGTTGTTCATTTCTCCGGCATTTTCCCAAGATGAAGTAAATCCGGATGCTGCGTCAATTTGTAAAGGTAAGATCAAATCTTTACTGGTTTGGTTGTAGTAAGTTGCACTAAAACGAACTCTGTTGTTGAATGCATTTAAGTCTAATCCAAACTCAACTCCAGTAGTACTTTCAGGTTTTAAGTTAGGGTTCCATTGTGTGTTAGGTACTGAAGAAATTGTACCGAAGTTGTTGTTGCTTAAGGCGAAAGTTCTGTTTAAGCTGTATGGATCCAATGGGCCGATACCCCCAACTTTAGACCAACCTCCTCTGATTTTTGCATAACTGATTTTAGCTTTAGAAAAGTCAGCTAGCTCAGAAAGCACTAATGAACCTGTAACTGCAGGGTAGAAGAATGAATTGTTTTGAGAAGGCAATACACTCGCCCAGTCATTACGTCCTGAGAAGTCTAAGAAGGCATAGCCTTTGTAGGATAATTGTCCGAAACCTAAAACACTGTTGATTCTTTGCTCAGTGTAATCACTATCAATTGTTGGAGTAGTTCCTGATTTTACGTTTGATAACGTAAATAATCCCGGTAACTCTAATCCACCACTCAATTCACCCAATTGTCTTGTGCTTACTCTTTTCATTGAGTTCATACCAGCGTTAATAGTAAGGGATAAATCGGTAGTTAAATTTCTTTGGTAGGTTAAGATAGCTTCTGCGTTAATCTCAGAATATCTTCTGGCGATTTCAGCATAATAACCGTCTATATTTTCATTAGACCCTTTTTCATTTCTCAAAGTTTCTCTTTGTGAATATTGGTCTAACATTAATTTACCATTGATTGATAAATTGTCTGTAAACTTGTAGTTTAAGAATGTATTACCTGTAATTCTGTCTTGATCAAACGTGTTGATGTTGGTTTCCAAATGCCAGTAAGGATTGTTCTGGAAGTTGGTATTCCAGTTTAATGGAGTACCAGCTGCTGGAGTATTTGCTCCTGCTAAAGGTAGGTTTCTCCAGTCTTTTAAATCGGAGAAATTAACGTTACGAGCAGACCAAATAAACTGTTGTACTACGTTTTGACTTGAATATCCAACAACCGGTAAGTTATCACTTTTGTTGTTGAAGTAAGTCATACTGATACCGGCAGATAATTTTTTGCCTAAGTTCATATTCCCATTGAAACCTACATTGAATTTTTTGAATTCAGTAAAAGGAATCATCCCTTTTTCGTCGCTGTTACCTATGGACAATCTGAAGTTTGAGTTTTCACCACCACTAACAATTGAGACGTTGTTCGTTTGTGCTACTCCGGTTTCATAGAAGTCTTTAACATTGTTAGGATGTGAAACCCATGGAGTAGGTAATCCTCCATATTTATAGGAGTCCCATTGTACAAATTCTAATCCTCTGTCCAAAGCTGGCCCCCAACTTTCGTCAACACCATCGTTGTATCCGCCCCCGGCACCGTCAACAAATTCAAAATAATCTGAAGTTGCTCCTTGACCGTAAGAGTTTTGGAAATTTGGCAATACTAACGGGTTTGAGAAAGTAGTATTTGTGTTGAAAGACACTTCAAATTTGTCTTTTTTCTTTCCTGATTTGGTGTTGATTAATACTACACCTTTACTAGCTCGAATACCATAAAGTGCGGCGGCAGTTGGTCCTTTCAAAACAGTCACCGACTCGATGTCGTCAGGATTTATACTAGCTGCACCATTAGGTAAATCTCTCCCTCCTCCGGATCCGGAGTTACCATAGCTGGTGTTGTCAAATGGCACACCGTCAATTACGAATAGCGCTTCGTTGTTACCTGTAATGGTTGAAGCACCTCTTAATACGATTCTCGAAGAGGAACCTACAGCTCCGGATGAATTAGTTACTTGAACACCGGCAACTCTCCCGGATAAAGCATTCACTAAATTTGACTCTCTGGCCTCAGTTAAAGCGCCTCCTTTAACAGATTGCGCCGCATAGGTAACCGCTTTTTCCGATTTTTTTACCCCTAAAGCAGTCACAACAACACCTTCGAGTTCAACAGCCGCATCCATCATCTTAACATTAATCGTTGTTGAAGAAGCGACAATTTCTTGAGACTTCATTCCAACATAATTAAAGACTAATGTTTGTGTTGGAGTGGCACTAATGCTGAACTTACCGTCAAAATCGGTTTGAGTCCCCATTTTAGTTCCTTTAACAAGAACATTAACTCCCGGAATAGGCATACCGCTGTTATCCGTAACAACACCAGTAACAATCCTTTCTTGTGCAAAAGAAATCTGCACCAATAACGCTATAAAAAGCGTCAAGAATCCATTTAACTTTGTTTTCATTATTTAATTTGGTTATAATTAGTTAACCAAAAGTCTTAAATAAATCTTAAAAATCCTAATGAAATGTTAATTATTATTCTTAATTTTTTAACTATTTAAAAATTAGCTTTGAAGCTAATGTGAACTATCGAATTTGATAGTTTTGCGTCTTGGTTTTTGGTGCTGCCGTTGGCGTAAATAATGTTAAAAAGACCATTCTTGGTTAATAATCCGAAGCCTAATCCAAGACCTAAAAGATTTTCCTTTGTGTTGGTGGTGTTGTCGTTAAAATAACCATAGTCAAGTATGGTATGAATGTATAAGTTGGGAGTGGCCAGATAGCGGTATTCCGAAAGTAAAGAGGTTAGTGTGTTGGCTTGAAGGCTGTTTTCGTTAAACCCGCGAAATGAATTAATACCGCCAAATCGATGGAGTTCGTTAGTGATGTATTGGTTGCTTTTCAGGTAAAAATTTTGAGTTTTAAAATGGATGATGTTTTTCGAATTAAGATAAAAATTGTGTTTGGCGGATAAGTTGATAAAAAATTGGTTTTCATTGCCGGAATTAGCGTTTCTTTTTCCTGTTCCTATTTTGAGGTTAATGTTGGTTTTTTCTGGAAATAAAAAATCGGAATTGGTAAAGTTTGCAAACTCCAATGATGACGTAATGAATGAGCTCTCGAAGTCGTTGATTGAAGCTGAATTTACATTTTGGATGTCACTTGATTCGGTAGATTGATAGCCTAAGTAAACTCGGGTATTGTAATTGAAGTAATATCCGAGTTCTAAATTTGTTCTTGTATTTTGAAAGGTGCTGTCTTGTTTGAAAATATTTAATTCTGCTTTAAGTCCCAGTGGGCTTTTAAACAAATAAGGAAGTTCTAAGCCAAGATTGAAGGTTTTTTGATCTTGTCCGTCACTTTTCCAATACAAAGCAATTTTTTCTCCCGAATTTAAAATGTTGTTGAGTGTTAAATCCAAATAGCCGCTCACTACTAATTTTTCATTGTCGTCATTGGTAAATCCAAGATAGCCGTCGAATGAATTAGGTTTGGCTTTTTCTAAATACACATAGATTTTGGTCGAATCTTTGGTGAATAATATTTCGGGATATTTCTGTTGTTTTACAAAGCGGTATTTTTCAAAGTCGGTATAAATTTTATCCAAGCCTTTTTGGTTAAAGGTTTTGTTTTTGTACAAACGCAACATGTTCTTTTTATGGCCTTCCGGAAATTTAGGGTAGCCGTTAATCACGATGTCGTTAATATTCCTTTTTCGTTCTTTGTCTAAAGTTAATACTGCCGAAATGAAATCTTCTTTCTTTTCAATCTGAGAAAGCTTTGTGTTGGCCATTGCGTAGCCTTTGCTTTCTAATTTTTTTACAATGGTTGATAATAAATAAGTTATTTCGTTGAATGAGATAAAAACCGAGTCGTTTTTGAGGGTGTGATTCTCAGGTAAAAATTCCTGAAAATTTACACCTATATATATGCGTGCATATTTTATTCTTTTTTCAAGACTGTATTTGAATATGAAAACAGAGTCATTTAGCTTGACTTTTTCGATGATTTTACTGTCTAAGTAACCATTTCTGTTTAGTTTTTCTAAAAACAAAACATTTTCATCGCTGATTGATTTAAGGTTTTTATGCTTTTTTTCATAGCCAATGCTGTCAATGATTTTACTTTCTGTATCGTTTTGACCTGAGATTTTCAAATAGGTGTTTTGTGCAGAAATGTTTCCGCAAATGACTAACAAGAACAGAAGAAAAGTTTTTTTTTTCAATCGGTACGACTTTGCTTCAAAATAACGGAAAAATTCTCTTTTTATTGCGGCAAATAGAATCTAAAAAGAATCTGTTTGAAAATTAATTAATTATGATTTGTTTCAATAAAAATAATTACTACATTTGCAACCCCTAAAAAAGCGGGATTTTAATAAATAAAGAAATTTTAGTATTTAATTATGCCAACAATTCAACAATTAGTAAGAACAGGAAGAACTCAAATCACTAAGAAGAGTAAATCGGTTGCTTTAGATTCTTGTCCTCAAAGAAGAGGTGTTTGTACGCGTGTTTACACTACTACTCCTAAAAAGCCAAACTCTGCGATGCGTAAAGTAGCGCGTGTACGTTTGACTAACGGGAATGAAGTGAATGCTTACATCCCTGGAGAAGGACACAATTTACAAGAGCACTCGATAGTATTAGTGAGAGGCGGAAGGGTAAAAGATTTACCGGGAGTTAGATACCACATTGTGCGTGGTGCGCTTGATACCTCAGGTGTAGCAGGAAGAACACAAAGAAGATCTAAGTACGGTGCTAAACGCCCAAAAGAAGCTAAAAAGTAATTTTAAAAACTTTTAAAGAAAAGACATGAGAAAAAGACAGGCCAAAAAAAGACCTCTTTTACCGGATCCAAGGTTTAATGACCAATTGGTTACGCGTTTTGTGAACAACTTAATGTGGGACGGTAAGAAATCAACAGCTTTCAAAGTATTTTACGATGCTATTGATATCGTAGAAACTAAAAAGAACAATGATGAGAAAACTTCATTAGAAGTTTGGAAAGATGCATTGACTAATGTAATGCCGCACGTAGAGGTTCGTTCTCGCCGTGTTGGAGGAGCTACTTTCCAAATTCCAATGCAAATCAGACCTGACAGAAAAATTTCAATGGCGATGAAATGGATGATCCTTTATGCTCGCAAAAGAAATGAAAAGTCAATGGCTGCTAAATTAGCTTCTGAAATCTTAGCTGCGGCTAAAGAAGAAGGTGCTGCTGTTAAAAAGAGAATGGATACTCACAAAATGGCAGAAGCAAACAAAGCGTTCTCTCACTTCAGATTTTAATATTTAAGAAATGGCTAGAGATTTAAAATTTACAAGAAATATAGGTATTGCAGCTCACATTGATGCTGGAAAAACCACTACTACTGAGCGTATTTTATTCTACACCGGAAAGTCACACAAGATTGGTGAGGTTCACGACGGAGCTGCAACAATGGACTGGATGGCACAAGAGCAAGAGAGAGGTATTACCATTACTTCGGCAGCTACTACTTGTGAGTGGAATTTCCCAACAGTTCAAGGAAAATTAACGCCTGAATCAAAACCTTATCACTTTAATATTATTGATACTCCGGGACACGTTGATTTTACCGTTGAGGTAAACCGTTCTTTGCGTGTATTAGATGGATTGGTGTTTTTATTTTCGGCAGTTGACGGTGTTGAGCCTCAATCAGAAACTAACTGGAGATTAGCTGATCAATATAGAGTTCCTCGTATGGGATTCGTGAACAAAATGGATCGTCAAGGGGCTAACTTCTTGAATGTTTGTCAACAAGTTCGTGACATGTTAAAATCAAATGCTGTTGCGATTACTTTGCCAATCGGTGATGAAGCAGATTTTAAAGGTGTAGTTGATTTAGTGAAAAATCAAGCTATTGTATGGCATGATGCTACGCAAGGAGCCACCTTTGATATTGTTGATATTCCTGCTGATATGGTTGACGAAGTGAAAGCTTATCGTTCAATCTTGATCGAAGCGGTAGCGGAGTATGATGAAAATCTTCTTGACAAATACATGGAAGATGAAAACTCTATCACTGAAGAAGAAATCAACAATGCTTTGAGAGCGGCTACTATCGATATGGCTATTATTCCTATGATTGCCGGTTCGTCTTTCAAAAATAAAGGTGTTCAATTTATGTTGGATGCTGTTTGTAAATATTTGCCTTCTCCGTTAGACAAAGAAGGAATCGAAGGAATTCATCCTGATGATGCTGATTTGTTAGAAGAAGATCAAACCAAAATTATTCGTCGTCCTGACGTAAAAGAGCCATTTGCGGCTTTGGCATTTAAAATTGCTACCGATCCTTATGTAGGTCGTTTGGCTTTCTTCCGTGCTTATTCAGGGCGCTTAGATGCAGGTTCATACATCTTGAATACGCGTTCAGGTCAAAAAGAGCGTATCTCTCGTATTTACCAAATGCACGCTAACAAGCAAAATCCAATTGAATACATCGAAGCTGGAGATATTGGAGCAGCAGTTGGATTCAAAGATATCAAGACCGGTGACACCATGTGTGATGAAAAACACCCAATTATTCTTGAATCGATGAAATTCCCTGATCCGGTAATTGGTATCGCTATCGAACCAAAAACTAAAGCGGATGTAGATAAAATGGGTATGGCTTTGGCTAAATTGGCTGAAGAAGATCCGACTTTTACTGTAAGAACTGACGAGGCTTCGGGTCAAACGATTATCTCGGGAATGGGTGAGTTGCACTTAGATATCCTTGTGGATCGTATGAAGCGTGAATTTAAAGTTGAGGTGAATCAAGGTGAGCCTCAAGTTGAGTACAAAGAAGCTTTCACTAAGTCTGCTCAACACAGAGAAGTTTACAAAAAACAATCTGGTGGACGTGGTAAATTTGGTGATATTGTATTCCGTTTAGAGCCTGCTGATGCTGGTTTTGTAGGGTTACAGTTTGTTAATGAGGTAAAAGGTGGAAACGTTCCAAAAGAATACATTCCGGCTGTTGAAAAAGGTTTCAGAGAAGCTATGAAAACAGGTCCTTTAGCAGGATATACAGTAGATAGTTTGAAAGTTACTTTGTTAGACGGTTCTTACCACCCGGTGGATTCTGATGCGCTTTCTTTTGAGTTGGCTGCTAAAATGGGTTACAAAGAAGTGGCAAAAGCTGCCGGAGCTGTAATTCTTGAGCCAATCATGAAAATCGAAGTGATTACTCCTGAAGAAAACATGGGAGATATCGTTGGAGATTTGAACAGAAGAAGAGGTCAGGTAAATGATATGGGTGACAGAGCAGGTGCCAAAACAATTAAAGCACACGTTCCGTTATCAGAAATGTTTGGTTATGTTACTACATTAAGAACATTGTCTTCCGGTAGAGCAACATCCACTATGGAGTTCTCTCACTACGAACAAACTCCTTCTAATATTTCTGAAGAAGTAATTAAAAAAGCAAAAGGTAACGCTTAATTTTTATCAAGATGAGTCAAAAAATTAGAATAAAATTGAAGTCTTACGATCACATGTTGGTGGATAAATCAGCTGAGAAAATCGTAAAAACTGTGAAAAGCACAGGTGCTGTTGTAACAGGTCCAATTCCGTTACCTACGCACAAAAAAATATTTACTGTATTGCGTTCTCCGCACGTTAACAAAAAAGCGAGAGAGCAGTTTGAAGTAAGTTCATACAAAAGATTATTAGATATCTACAGTTCTTCATCAAAAACAATTGATGCTTTAATGAAGCTTGAATTGCCTAGTGGTGTAGAGGTAGAGATCAAAGTGTGATCTTAGTATAGCATAAAAATGAAATCCGTCGGGTGACCGGCGGATTTTTTATTTTATGGGTTTGATGTGTTTTTTTTGGACTCGACAATACCGTTTTGCGGTGAATTTTGCTGTTTTGTGGGAAGTTTAAAAAAATCTTAAAAAAAGGATAATCAATAGTTTGCATTCTAAAATAATTATTATACTTTTGCACGCTCGATTGGGGTAGTATGCCCTATTCAAAAATTAGTAATTTAAAATAAGTTTAATATGTCTGGGTTAATTGGAAAAAAAATCGGCATGACAAGCATCTTTGATGAAAACGGGAAAAACATTCCTTGTACGGTAATCGAAGCTGGTCCTTGTGTCGTTACCCAAGTCAGAACCAAAGAGGTTGACGGGTATGAGGCTCTTCAACTTGGTTTCGATGACAAATCAGAAAAACACGCTACTAAAGCTGATTTAGGTCACTTTAAAAAAGCGGGAACTTCTGCTAAGAAAAAAGTCGTTGAATTCCAAGGATTTGAAGAAAACTACAAATTAGGTGATAACATCACTGTGGAAGTATTCAGCGAAGGAGAATTTGTTGATGTACAAGGTGTATCAAAAGGGAAAGGTTTCCAAGGGGTTGTTAAACGTCACGGTTTTGGTGGGGTTGGACAATCTACACATGGTCAACACAACCGTTTAAGAGCGCCGGGATCTGTTGGAGCATCTTCTTATCCATCACGTGTATTCAAAGGAATGCGTATGGCCGGAAGAATGGGAGGTGATAATGTAAAAGTACAAAATCTTAGAGTTTTAAAAGTAGTTGCTGAAAAGAACTTACTTGTAGTTAAAGGTGCTATTCCTGGACACAAAAACTCTTATGTAATCATTCAGAAGTAATGGAAGTAAAAGTTTTAGATATCAACGGAAAAGATACTGGAAGAAAAGTTGAACTTTCTGATTCAGTATTCGGCATTGAGCCAAATAATCACGCAGTATATCTTGATGTTAAGCAATACTTAGCCAATCAAAGACAAGGGACTCACAAATCGAAAGAAAGAGCTGAGGTAACCGGAAGTACTCGTAAGATTAAAAAACAAAAAGGTACAGGTACTGCTCGTGCAGGATCTAAAAAGAGTCCATTGTTTAAAGGTGGAGGAACTGTTTTTGGTCCAAGACCAAGAAGCTACTCTTTCAAATTGAACAAAAACTTAAAAAGATTGGCTCGTAAATCAGCTTTGTCTTTAAAAGTAAAAGAATCGAATTTAGTAGTTGTGGAAGACTTCAATTTTGAAACACCAAACACCAAAAATTTCATTAACGTTTTGAAAGCTTTGGGATTAGAGAACAAAAAATCATTGTTCGTGTTGGGTGATTTAAATAAAAATGTATATTTGTCGTCACGCAATTTAAAGGCTTCTAATGTTGTAACTAATTCAGAATTAAGCACTTACGCTATTTTAAATGCTAATAATTTAGTGTTGTCTGAAGGTTCTTTAGAAGGAATTGTTGAAAATTTAAGTAAATAACAGGCCATGAGTATCATTATTAAACCTATCATCACTGAAAAAATCACCAAAGAAGGTGAGGTTTTTAATCGTTTTGGTTTTGTTGTTGACAAAAAAGCCAACAAAGTTCAAATTAAGAAAGCTGTAGAAGCTGCTTATGGAATTACTGTTGTTGATGTGAACACAATGAACTATAGAGCTGACAGAACTGTGAAATACACAAAAAGCGGTTTGATCAGCGGAAAAACAAATGCTTACAAAAAAGCAGTTGTTCAAGTAAAAGAAGGAGAAACAATAGATTTTTATAATAATATCTAATAGAAAATGTCAGTTAGAAAATTAAAACCTATTACCCCGGGTCAGCGTTTTAGAGTTGTGAATGGTTTTGACGCCATTACAACTGATAAGCCGGAGCGCTCATTGTTAGCACCGATAAAAAACTCAGGAGGTAGAAATAGTCAAGGAAAAATGACCATGCGTTATACAGGCGGTGGTCACAAACAAAGGTATCGTATTATCGATTTCAAAAGAACTAAAGTAGGTATTCCTGCTATAGTGAAATCAATCGAGTACGATCCAAACAGAACGGCTTTTATCGCATTATTGTGGTATGCAGACGGAGAGAAAACATATGTTGTTGCTCAAAACGGATTGCAAGTTGGACAAACAGTTGTGTCTGGTGAAGAGGCAGCTCCTGAAATCGGAAATACTTTGCCATTGAGCAAAATTCCTTTGGGAACTGTTATTTCTTGTATTGAATTACGCCCTGGACAAGGAGCGGTTATCGCTCGTTCTGCAGGTACATTTGCTCAATTAATGGCGAGAGACGGAAAATATGCTACTATTAAAATGCCTTCAGGTGAAACAAGATTAATCTTGTTGACTTGTTCAGCAACTATTGGAGCTGTTTCTAACTCAGATCACCAATTAATTGTATCTGGTAAGGCAGGTAGAAGCAGATGGTTAGGTAGAAGACCAAGAACAAGAGCTGTAGCAATGAACCCTGTTGATCACCCAATGGGTGGTGGTGAAGGACGTTCATCTGGAGGTCACCCACGTTCTAGAAAAGGTTTACCGGCTAAAGGTTACAGAACTCGTTCTAAAGTTAACCCGAGCAACAAGTATATTGTAGAACGCAGAAAGAAATAATTAGATAGACATGGCACGTTCATTAAAAAAAGGACCATTTGTTCACTATAAATTAGATAAAAAAGTTCAGGAAAATATTGCCGGTGGTAATAAAGGAGTGGTTAAGACTTGGTCTAGAGCTTCAATGATTACTCCCGATTTCGTAGGACAAACTATCGCAGTTCACAATGGTCGTCAATTTGTTCCGGTATATGTAACTGAGAACATGGTAGGACATAAATTAGGAGAATTTTCACCAACAAGATCTTTTAGAGGTCATGCTGGAGCTAAAAATAAAGGTAAAAAATAAGAAGAAATGGGAGTTCGTAAAAGAGAAACAGCAGATGCAAGAAAAGAGGCTAATAAGTCTTTGGCTTTTGCTAAATTGAATAACTGCCCTACTTCACCTAGAAAAATGCGCTTAGTAGCAGACTTGGTAAGAGGTCAGAAAGTGGAAAGAGCTTTAAATATTTTAAGATTTAGCTCGAAAGAAGCTTCACGCAAATTAGAAAAACTATTATTATCAGCCATCAACAACTGGGAACAGAAAAACGCTGAAGGTAATGTTGCGGAAGCAGGCTTATTTGTTAAAGAAATCCGTGTAGACGGCGGTATGATGCTGAAAAGACTTCGTCCGGCTCCACAAGGAAGAGCACACAGAATTAGAAAACGTTCTAACCACGTAACAATCGTGTTAGGACAATTAGATAACACACAAAGTAATTAATAAACAGTATGGGACAAAAGACAAATCCAATTGGAAATCGCCTTGGTATCATCAGAGGATGGGATTCAAACTGGTATGGTGGAAATGATTACGGTGATAAAATCGCCGAAGATTATAAAATCAGAAAGTATATCCACGCTCGTTTATCAAAAGCTAGTGTGTCAAAAGTAATTATCGAGAGAACTTTGAAACTTGTAACCGTTACTATCACTACGGCTCGTCCAGGTATCATCATTGGTAAAGGCGGTCAAGAGGTAGACAAGTTAAAAGAAGAACTTAAGAAAGTTACTGACAAAGAGGTTCAAATCAACATCTTTGAAATCAAAAGACCAGAGTTAGATGCTTATTTAGTTGCAACAAGTATCGCTCGTCAAATTGAGAGCCGTATTTCATACAGAAGAGCTATTAAAATGGCTATCGCTGCAGCAATGCGTATGAATGCAGAAGGAATCAAAGTTTTGATTTCAGGTCGTTTGAACGGAGCTGAAATGGCACGTTCTGAGCAATTCAAAGAAGGTAGAATTCCTCTATCAACTTTCAGAGCCGATATTGATTACGCTTTGGGTGAAGCTCACACTACTTACGGTAGAATGGGTATCAAAGTATGGATCATGAAAGGTGAGGTTTACGGAAAAAGAGATCTTTCTCCATTAGTTGGCATGGACAAAAAACAAGCCGGACAAGGTGGCGGAAAAGGTGATGCTCCACGTGGTGGAAAATCAAACGGAAAACCAGGAGCTCGTAAAAGAAAGTAATTTTTAAACTAAAGAAAAATGTTACAGCCTAAAAGAACAAAATACCGTAAGGTACAGAAGGGTAGAATGAAAGGCGTTTCTCAAAGAGGACACGAGCTTTCTAATGGAATGTTTGGAATTAAATCAGTACATGAAACCGGAATGTTCTTAACTTCACGTCAAATCGAAGCTGCGCGTATCGCTGCAACTCGTTTTATGAAAAGAGAAGGACAATTATGGATCAAAATTTTCCCGGATAAACCAATTACCAAAAAACCTCTTGAGGTTCGTATGGGTAAAGGAAAAGGAGCTGTTGAATATTGGGCAGCTGTAGTAAAACCGGGAAAAATCATGTTTGAAGTAGGTGGTGTTCCACTATCAGTTGCTAAAGAAGCTTTGCGTTTAGCAGCTCAAAAACTTCCAGTAAAAACTAAGTTTGTAGTTGCTAGAGATTTCGAAGCATAATCCAAAAAATATTATGAAACAATCAGAAATTATCAATCTGTCTGCAGCTGAGTTGCAAGTGAAACTTACTGAGTTGAGAAAAGCTTACATGGATTTAAAATCTACACATGCTATTTCTCCAATCGCCAATCCGCTTCAAATCAGAAGCGCCAGAAGAGCTGTTGCTAGAGTAGCAACTGAGCTAACTAAAAGAGAGTTACAATAATTGTATGCTAGCTGAAAAGATGGAAAAAAGAAATTTAAGAAAAGAAAGAATAGGTGTGGTTACCTCTAACAAGATGGACAAATCCATTGTTGTAGAACAAGTAACTAAAGTAAAACACCCATTATATGGTAAGTTCGTGTTAAAAACTAAAAAGTTTCATGCACACGACGAAAAAAACGACTGTAACATCGGTGATACTGTAAAGATCATGGAAACCAGACCTTTATCAAAAACCAAATGTTGGAGATTAGTTGAAATCATTGAAAGAGCGAAGTAATTATGGTACAACAGGAATCAAGATTAAAAGTAGCAGATAACACAGGAGCCAAAGAAGTTTTGACTATCCGTGTTTTAGGAGGAACGAAACGTCGTTATGCCTCTGTTGGAGATAAAATTGTAGTGTCAATTAAAGATGCAACACCAAACGGAAACGTAAAAAAAGGTGCTGTTTCTACTGCAGTTGTTGTACGTACCAAAAAAGAAGTGAGAAGAGCTGATGGTTCTTACATTCGTTTCGACGATAATGCATGTGTTCTTTTGAATGCTGCAGGCGAAATGAGAGGAACTCGTGTTTTTGGTCCGGTTGCAAGAGAACTTCGTGAAAAACAATTCATGAAAATTGTATCATTAGCACCAGAAGTGCTTTAATTCGTTAGTAAGATGATAAAGCTAAAAATAAAATCAGGAGATGTAGTAAAAGTTATCGCCGGTGACCACAAAGGGGCTGAAGGTAAAGTTTTACGCGTTGACCGTGAAAAAAACAAAGCCATCGTTGAAGGTGTAAATATGGTGTCTAAACACACTAAGCCAAGTGCTAAAAACCCTCAAGGAGGCATTGTGAAAAAAGAAGCTCCTATCCATATTTCAAACATTGCTTTAATTGATCCAAAATCAAAGACTGCAACCAAAGTTGGAATCAAAACAGAAGGAGATAAGAAAGTGAGATTTTCAAAAAAATCTAATCAAGTATTATAGTTATGGCTTATACACCTAGACTTAAACAAGAATATAAGGACAGAGTAATTGCTGCCCTTAAAGAAGAATTCGGTTATAAAAACGTTATGCAAGTTCCAAAATTGGAGAAAATCGTTTTAAGCCGTGGCGTTGGTGCTGCAGTATCTGATAAGAAATTAGTGGATTATGCAGTAGAAGAGTTAACTAAAGTTACCGGTCAAAAAGCAGTAGCTACCATTTCCAAAAAAGACGTTGCGTCTTTCAAATTGAGAAAAGGCATGCCAATCGGAGCTAAAGTAACCCTTAGAGGAGAAAGAATGTATGAGTTCTTAGACAGATTGATTACATCTTCTTTACCACGTGTAAGAGATTTTAACGGTATCAAAGCTACAGGTTTTGACGGAAGAGGTAACTACAACTTAGGGGTAACTGAGCAAATCATTTTCCCTGAAATTGATATCGACAAAGTAAACAAGATCTCCGGATTGGATATTACTTTCGTAACTTCTGCTAAAACAGATAAAGAAGCAAAGTCATTATTGGCTGAATTAGGTTTACCTTTTAAAAAGAATTAAGACATGGCTAAAGAATCAATGAAAGCCCGTGAGGTTAAAAGAGCTAATACGGTAGCAAAGTATGCTGAAAAAAGAAAGGCTTTATTAGAAGCCGGAGATTATGAAGGCTTACAAAAATTACCAAAAAATGCTTCACCGGTTCGTATGCACAATCGTTGCAAATTAACAGGTAGACCAAGAGGATATATGAGACAATTTGGTATTTCACGTGTTACTTTCCGTGAAATGGCAAACCAAGGTTTGATCCCGGGAGTAAAAAAAGCCAGCTGGTAATAGTTGGAATTTCAGCAGATAATTGTACATTTGCCGGATTTTTGCCGGTAACGTGCAATTATCTGCTTTAAAAATTGAGTTTAATGGCTTCAGGTTCAAGGGAATAGTTCCTTTTGAAAACCGTTGCCGAATTTTAATAAATATGTATACAGATCCAATTGCAGATTATCTTACGAGAGTTAGAAATGCAGTGATGGCTAATCACAAAGTGGTTGAAATTCCGGCTTCTAATTTGAAAAAAGAAATCACAAAGATTTTATTCGATCAAGGATATATCTTAAGCTACAAGTTTGATGACAGTACTGTACAAGGTACCATCAAAATCGCTTTGAAGTATGATAAAGATACTAAGGAGCCGGTTATCAAAGATATCCAAAGAATTAGTAAACCAGGTTTACGTAAATATGCAGGCGCTGCAAAACTACCTAGAATCCTTAACGGATTAGGAATTGCTATTGTTTCAACTTCAAAAGGTTTGATGACCGGGAAACAAGCTAAGCAATTAAATGTTGGTGGAGAAGTAATTTGTTACGTATACTAAAAAACAGTTAAACAATGTCAAGAATAGGTAAAAATCCAATTTCGATTCCTGCCGGTGTAACTGTTGATGTAAACGCTACTACAGTTACTGTAAAAGGAAAATTAGGTCAACTTTCACAAGAGTACTCAGGTGTAACAGTAAAAGTTGAAGAAGGTCAAGTAATCGTTGAAAGATCTTCTGATAGTAAAGAATACAGAGCAAAACACGGATTATACAGAGCCTTAATCAACAACATGATTGTAGGTGTATCTGAAGGTTTTACAAAAGAATTAGAATTGGTTGGAGTTGGATACAGAGCTTCTAACCAAGGTCAAAAATTAGACTTAGCTTTAGGTTTTTCACACAATATCGTATTAGAAGTGGCTCCGGAAGTAAAATTGGAAACCATCTCTGAGAAAGGTAAAAACCCAATCGTTAAGTTAACCTCTCACGACAAGCAACTTTTAGGATTAATTTCTGCTAAAATCAGAGGTTTCCGTAAGCCTGAACCTTACAAAGGAAAAGGAGTTAAGTTTGTTGGTGAAGTATTAAGAAGAAAAGCAGGTAAATCAGCGTAAAAATTAGCATTATGTCATTAACAAAAACTGAAAGAAGACAAAGAATTAAATTCAGAATCAGAAAGATTGTTAGCGGTACTGCTGCTAAACCAAGATTATCTGTGTTCAGAAGTAATAAAGAAATCTATGCGCAACTCATTGATGATGTGAATGGAGTTACTTTATTAGCTGCTTCATCAAAAGATAAAGGAGTTGATCTAAAAGGTACTAACGTTGAAATTGCTGCTGCTGTTGGAAAATTAGCTGCAGAAAAAGCGTTAAAAGCCGGTATCACTGAAGTAACTTTCGACAGAGGAGGTTATTTATACCACGGTCGTATTAAATCATTAGCTGAAGGCGCAAGAGCCGCTGGACTTAAATTCTAATATATTATGTCTAAATACAAAAATGTAGAATTAGTAAAACCTAGCGGTCTTGAATTAAAAGATCGTTTGGTAAGTGTAAATCGTGTTACCAAAGTAACCAAAGGAGGTAGAGCTTTCGGGTTTTCTGCTATCGTGGTTGTAGGTGATGAGAATGGTGTTGTTGGTCACGGATTAGGAAAATCTAAAGACGTTTCTGAAGCTATTGCTAAAGCAGTAGAAGATGCAAAGAAAAACTTAGTTAGAATTCCGTTGAGTGGTCAATCTGTACCTCACGAACAAAAAGGAAAATTTGGTGGAGCTGCTGTTTACTTAATGCCTGCGTCTCACGGTACCGGAGTTATTGCCGGTGGTGCTGTACGTGCGGTATTAGAGTCAGTTGGGGTGCACGACGTATTGTCGAAGTCTCAAGGTTCATCAAACCCTCACAACGTAGTTAAAGCAACTTTTGATGCTTTATTGCAAATGAGAAGTGCTGTAACTGTTGCAAAACAAAGAGGTATTTCTTTAGAGAAAGTTTTTAAAGGTTAATTCAAGGAAATTATGGCTAAATTATTAGTAAAACAAGTTAGAAGCAAAATCAACTGTCCTCTTACCCAAAAGAGAGGATTGGAAGCTTTAGGTCTTCGTAGAATGGGACAAGTTGTGGAGCATGATTCAAATCCGGCTATCCTTGGAATGATAAATAAAGTTAAACACTTAGTTTCCGTTGAGGAAGTTAAATAATAAATCATCATAGTTATGAATTTAAGTAACTTACAACCGGCTGAAGGTTCAACGCACAACCAAAATAAAAGAGTAGGTAGAGGAGAAGGTTCCGGAAAAGGTGGTACTGCTGCACGTGGTCACAAAGGAGCTAAATCTCGTTCAGGTTACTCTAAAAAGATTGGTTTTGAAGGAGGTCAAATGCCACTTCAAAGACGTGTGCCTAAGTTTGGTTTCAAGAACATTAACAGAGTAGAATATCAAGGAGTAAATCTAGATACACTTCAAGCTTTAGTAGATAACGGAATTGTTACTGATACTGTAGATTTTGCAGTATTAATTGAAAACCGTTTGGCTACTAAAACAGAAGTAGTTAAGATTTTAGGCAGAGGAGAATTAAAAGCAAAATTAAAAGTAACTGCTCACAAGTTTACTGCTACTGCAAAAGCGGCTATCGAAGCTGCCGGTGGTGAAGCTGTAACCTTATAATTGATATCACAATGAAGAAATTTTTTGAATCATTAAATAATGTTTGGAAAATAGAAGAACTAAGAAACAGAATCGTGTTTACACTCGGTTTGTTATTGGTTTATCGATTTGGTGCGCATGTAACTTTGCCGGGCATTGATGCAACTCAATTGGATAAGCTAGCCGGTCAAACAGAAAACGGTATTGGATCAATATTGGATATGTTTACCGGAGGAGCTTTCTCTAAAGCATCAGTTTTTGCTTTGGGTATCATGCCTTACATTTCAGCTTCAATTGTTGTTCAATTAATGGGTATCGCTATTCCTTACTTGCAAAAATTGCAAAAAGATGGTGAAAGCGGTAGAAAGAAATTGAATCAAATCACCAGATGGTTAACTATAGCCATTACATTAGTTCAAGGACCGGGTTATTTATACAACCTACACTCAACCCTTCCTGGGCAAGCGTTCCTTTTACCAATTGATTCATTCCAATTTCTTTTCTCTTCAGTATTAATTTTAACTACTGGTACTATTTTCGCCATGTGGTTAGGAGAGAAAATTACTGATAAAGGTATCGGTAACGGTATTTCCCTTTTAATTATGGTAGGTATCTTAGCCAGATTACCACAGGCGCTAATTCAAGAATTCACATCCAAGGTAACCAACAATAATGGTGGACCAATGGTTTTGGTTTTCGAAATTGTAGTATGGTTGTTAGTAATCATCGCTTGTGTTTTATTAGTAATGGCTGTTAGAAAGATTCCGGTACAATACGCTCGTCGTACTACAACCGGTGATTTCGAACAAGATATGATGGGCGGAAACAGACAATGGATTCCATTGAAATTGAATTCTGCCGGAGTTATGCCAATCATTTTCGCACAAGCTATTATGTTTATTCCGGCTGCTTTAGCAGGTCTTTCAAACTCTGAAACCTCTCAGTCTATTGCCGGTACATTCAGTAATATGTTTGGTTTTTGGTACAACTTTGTATTTGCTTTGTTGATTTTGATTTTCACCTTCTTCTACACAGCAATTACAGTTCCAACCAATAAAATGGCAGATGATTTAAAAAGAAGCGGTGGTTTTATTCCGGGTTTTAAGCCTGGTGTTGAAACAGCAGATTTCTTAGACAAAATCATGTCTCTTATAACATTCCCTGGTTCATTATTTTTAGCATTAATCGCTGTGTTCCCAGCTATTGTTGTTAGTCTTGATGTGCAACAATCTTGGGCAATGTTCTATGGTGGTACTTCACTAATTATTATGGTGGGAGTTGCTATTGATACTATTCAGCAAATAAATTCTTATTTATTGAATAAACACTATGACGGATTGATGAAAAGTGGTAAAAATAGAAAAGCAGTAGCTTAATTTTTATGGCAAAACAATCAGCAATAGAACAAGACGGAACCATCATTGAAGCATTATCAAATGCGATGTTTCGTGTAGAATTAGAAAACGGACACGTTGTAATTGCTCATATCTCCGGAAAAATGCGTATGCATTACATCAAATTGTTACCAGGTGACAAAGTGAAATTGGAAATGAGCCCTTACGATTTATCCAAAGCAAGAATTACTTATAGATACTAAAGCTAACTAATATGAAAGTAAGAGCATCAGTTAAAAAAAGAAGTGCCGAGTGCATTATCGTGCGTCGCAAAGGCAGATTGTACGTGATTAATAAAAAGAATCCTAGATTTAAACAAAGACAAGGATAAGTTATGGCAAGAATAGCAGGGGTAGACATCCCAAAAAACAAAAGAGGAGTTATCGCTTTAACCTACATCTTCGGAATCGGTAAAAGCAGAGCTATTGAGATTTTAGAGAAAGCTCAAGTTAGCCAAGATAAAAAAGTTCAAGAGTGGAATGACGACGAAATCGGAGCAATCCGTGATGCCGTTTCATACTACAAAATTGAAGGTGAGCTTCGTTCAGAAGTGTCATTGCACATCAAACGTTTGATGGATATCGGATGTTACAGAGGAATCCGTCACAGATCTGGTCTTCCTTTAAGAGGACAAAGAACTAAGAACAACTCTAGAACAAGAAAAGGTAAAAGAAAAACTGTTGCTAACAAGAAAAAAGCAACTAAATAATAAATAGTATGGCTAAAACGACTGCAAAAAAACGTAAAGTTATCGTTGAATCAACGGGTGAGGCTCATATTAATGCAACCTTTAATAACATCATCATTTCGTTAACTAACAAAAAAGGTGAAGTTATTTCTTGGTCTTCAGCCGGTAAAATGGGCTTCAGAGGTTCTAAAAAGAATACTCCGTATGCTGCTCAAATGGCTGCAGAAGATTGTGGAAAAGTTGCTTTAGAAGCTGGTCTTAAAAAAGTAAAAGTATATGTAAAAGGACCGGGTAACGGACGTGAGTCTGCTATCAGATCTATTCATAACTCAGGAATTGAAGTAACTGAAATCATTGATGTTACTCCAATGCCGCACAACGGATGTCGTCCTCCTAAAAGACGAAGAGTATAATTATAGTATAATCAAGGCAGAAGAAAGGTTATCGAAGGATTCGACCTGAATTCATAACCTCTGTCTTAAAACAATTTAAAATGGCAAGATATACTGGTCCAAGTACAAGAATCGCCCGTAAGTTTGGCGAAGCAATTTTCGGAGAAGACAAAGCCTTCGAAAAAAGAAATTACCCTCCGGGACAACACGGAATGGCAAAAAAACGAGGTAAAAAATCGGAATATGCTGTTCAGTTGATGGAGAAACAAAAAGCAAAATACACTTATGGTATTTTGGAAAAACAATTCAGAAACTTATTTGAAAAAGCGGCTGCCTCTAAAGGAGTAACCGGTGAGATTCTTTTACAATTGTGTGAAGCTCGTTTAGATAACGTAGTGTACAGAATGGGAATCGCACCTTCAAGAAGAGCGGCTCGTCAAATCGTTTCTCACCGTCACATCACTGTAAACGGTGAAGTAGTAAACATCCCGTCTTACCACTTAAAAGCCGGTGATAAAGTTGCTGTTCGTGAAAAATCTAAATCTGTTGAAGCTATCGAGCGTTCATTAGCCAACTCTTCTCACGTATATGAGTGGATTACATGGAATAACGATACTAAAGAAGGAACTTTTGTTTCTGTTCCTCAAAGACTTCAAATTCCAGAAAATATCAAAGAACAATTAATCGTAGAGTTGTACAACAAATAATAATTGACATTAGTCTAAATTATGGCAATATTTAATTTTCAGAAGCCCGATAAAGTTATCATGATCGATTCTACCGATTTTGAAGGTAAATTTGAATTCAGACCTTTAGAACCGGGATACGGATTGACCGTAGGTAATGCCCTTAGAAGAGTTTTACTTTCTGCTTTAGAGGGATATGCCATCACTTCGGTTCGTATCGAAGGCGTTGAGCATGAGTTCTCTACTATTTCAGGAGTGGTAGAAGATGTAACCGAAATTATCTTAAACCTTAAACAAGTACGTTTCAAACGTCAAATTGAAGAGGTTGATAACGAAACGGTTTCTATCTCCATCTCCGGAAAAGACCAAATTACTGCAGGTGACTTCCAAAAGTTCATCTCAGGATTCCAAGTACTAAACCCGGAATTGGTAATTTGTAACCTTGACAGCAAAGTAAATCTTAATATGGAGCTAACTATCGAGAAAGGTCGTGGTTATGTTCCTGCTGAGGAGAACAAAAAACAAAATGCAGCTATCGGTACTATTTTCATCGATTCTATTTTTACTCCGGTAAAAAATGTGAAATACGCCATTGAAAACTTCCGTGTGGAGCAAAAAACAGATTATGAAAAATTGGTTTTTGAAATCAAAACCGATGGTTCAATCAATCCTAAAGATGCCCTAACAGAAGCTGCTAAAGTTTTAATTCACCACTTTATGTTGTTCTCCGATGAGAGAATCACATTGGAAGCTGATGAAATTGCTCAAACAGAATCTTACGACGAAGAATCATTACACATGAGACAATTATTGAAAACCAAATTGGTTGATATGGACTTGTCTGTAAGAGCCTTGAACTGTTTGAAAGCAGCCGAAGTTGACACCTTAGGAGATCTTGTATCTTTCAATAAAAACGACTTGATGAAGTTCCGTAATTTTGGTAAAAAATCACTAACCGAGTTAGATGAGTTGGTAGCCAACAAAAATCTTACTTTCGGAATGGACCTAAGCAAATACAAATTAGATAAAGAATAAATTACTTCATATTTTGCTCTCCAAAGCGGATCGTAGCAAGATGAAGGTTAAAAAAAGTACGTCATGAGACACGGAAAAAAAGTAAATCACTTAAGCAGACAGTCAGGACACAGAAAATCTATGTTGGCTAATATGGCTTGTTCTCTTATCGAGCACAAGCGCATCATTACCACTGTTGCTAAAGCCAAAGCGCTTAAACAATTTGTTGAGCCATTAGTAACCAAATCAAAAGAAGATACTACGCACAACAGACGTATCGTTTTCGCTTACATCAGAAACAAATATGCAGTAACTGAATTGTTCAGAGAAGTAGCTGCTAAAGTTGGTGACCGTCCGGGAGGATACACTCGTATCATCAAGTTAGGTAACCGTTTGGGAGATAACGCTGATATGGCAATGATCGAGTTGGTAGACTTCAACGAACTATACAACGGAGGTAAAAAAGAGGAGAAAAAAGGTAGAACACGTCGTGCTAAAAAATCGACTTCAACTGAGAAAGCTCCTGTAGCTGCTGCACCAAAAGCAGAAGCTCCTGCACCGGTTGTAGAAGATGTAGTGGAGGAAACTCCGGCTGCAGAAGTAGTAGAAACTCCGGTTGTTGAGGAAACTCCTGCAGTAGCAGAAGTAGAAGAAACTCCGGCAGACGAAACTCCTGAAGCTCCGGCTGACGAAGAATCTAAAGAAGAGCAAGCCTAATGGTTGCCCACTCTTAAATATAAAGGATAAACAGTTTTGTTTATCCTTTTTTTTTGCGCTGTTCTTACTATTGCGGAGGTTTAGAAGCGAATGGCTCGGGATTTACCAGCATACCATTTTCCCGCTTTTCGCGCTACGCGGTAGCTGCTTCAATCGGGGCTAAAAGGAATCTAAAGGAATGTTTATAAACTTTAATAATTCCGTTTTAAAATCACAACACAATAAAGTAATTTTGCCAATAACTAACTAAAACTGTCACCCTGAGCTTGTCGAAGGGCAACAACTAACACACACAACACAACAATGAAGTACACTACAAGACCACAAGCTTTGCTGCTATTAGCCGACGGTACTATTTTTTACGGTAAATCCATAGGCATCTCAGGGAAAACCTTCGGAGAAGTTTGTTTCAACACCGGAATGACCGGTTACCAGGAAATCTTCACTGATCCGTCTTATTTCGGGCAAATCATGGTCGCCACCAATCCGCACATCGGAAACTACGGTGTCAACGCCAACGAAGTCGAAGCCGACAAAATCATGATTTCAGGCTTGGTGTGTAAAAATTTCAGTTTTACCCATTCGCGCCCCGACTCGGAAAGCAACTTATACGACTATTTCGAAAAGCAAAATCTTATCTGTATTTCCGATGTCGATACCCGCGCATTGGTAAGCTACATTCGAGACAACGGCGCGCAAAATGCCGTTATCTGCACCGATGGTACTCCGATAGAAGAATTAAAAACCTTATTGGCTCAAGTACCGGATATGAAAGGTTTAGAGTTAGCCTCCAAAGTATCGGTAACCGAACCGTACTTTTTCGGTGACGAAATCGCTACCTATAAAATTGCCGCTTTAGACTTAGGCATCAAAAGAAACATCTTGAGAAACCTGGCCAAACGCGATTGCTACATCAAAGTATTTCCATACAACACGCCTTTCGAAGATTTAAAAGCGTTTAATCCCGACGGTTATTTCTTGTCCAACGGACCCGGTGATCCGGAGCCGTTAACTGAAGTAATTGAAACGGCTAAACAAATGATTGCGTCCGACAAGCCGGTATTCGGAATTTGTCTCGGTCACCAAATTATTGGCTTGGCTAACGGAGTGTCGACCTACAAAATGTTCAACGGTCACCGTGGTATCAATCACCCGGTAATGAATATCCTAACGGGTAAAGGGGAAATCACTTCGCAAAACCATGGCTTCGCCGTAAACCGTGAAGAATTAGAAAAACATCCCGATTTAGAAATTACGCATTATCACATCAACGACAATACGGTTGCCGGGATGCGTATGAAATCGAAGTCGTGTTTCTCAGTCCAATACCATCCTGAGGCCAGTCCGGGACCACACGATGCCGAATATTTGTTTGACGAGTTTGTAGCCAATATCGAAAAAGCCAAAAGCTTACAAACGGTTTAAGGTTGCCTCACTAGCCCCGATGGGATGAGTTACCGCGTAACTCGGACAGCGGGAATATGGACAACAAAAAAGCCCGAATCACTCGCTCCAAGACTTCGATTGGTTCAGTCTGACAAAAGTGACAACACTAAATCGTTTGCGTTAATAACATTCGGCTCAATTGTCAAATTCTTAAAAAAAGATGGAATATATTTGTGATATAGCTAAAATCTAATATCAAATATTTAATATTATAAAAATGAGTATTATAATTAAAGTACACGCAAGACAAATCTTGGACTCCAGAGGAAATCCGACTATTGAAGTAGATGTAGTAACCGAAAACGGCGTTTTAGGTCGTGCTGCTGTTCCCAGTGGTGCTTCTACCGGAGAACACGAAGCGGTGGAGTTAAGAGATGGTGGCAAAGCCTACATGGGAAAAGGAGTTTTGAAAGCGGTGGAGAATGTCAATACTAAAATTGCTCCGGAATTGATGGGCGTTTCGGTTTTCGAACAAAACCACATCGACCAATTGATGATTGATTTAGACGGAACAGCCAATAAATCTAACTTAGGGGCTAATGCTATTTTAGGGGTTTCTTTAGCCGTTGCTAAAGCGGCTGCCAACGAGTTAGGTTTGCCTTTGTACCGATACGTTGGTGGTGTTTCTGCCAATACTTTGCCGGTACCGATGATGAATATCATCAACGGTGGCTCACACTCTGATGCGCCAATCGCGTTCCAAGAGTTTATGATTATGCCGGTAAAAGCCCAAAGCTTTACCCATGCCATGCAAATGGGAACAGAGATTTTCCACAACTTGAAAAAAGTATTACACGATAGAGATTTGTCGACAGCCGTGGGTGATGAAGGTGGTTTTGCACCAAATTTAGCCGGTGGTACTGAAGACGCTTTGGATACTATTAAAAAGGCAGTTGAAAATGCGGGTTATAAATTCGGAGATGAAGTAATGATTGCTTTAGACTGTGCGGCATCTGAATTTTATGTAGATGGTAAATACGACTATACTAAATTCGAAGGCGCTACCGGAAAAGTAAGAACCTCAAAAGAACAAGCTGAATATTTGGCTTCCTTGGCGGCTAACTATCCGATTATTTCCATCGAAGACGGAATGTACGAAGACGATTGGGAAGGCTGGAAATACTTAACCGAGTTAATTGGCGATAAAGTACAGTTGGTTGGAGACGATTTATTTGTTACCAATGTACAACGTTTGTCAACCGGAATCGAAAAAGGCATTGCGAATTCTATCTTAGTAAAAGTAAACCAAATCGGTACTTTAACAGAAACTATCGCTGCCGTTAATATGGCGCACAATGCGGGTTACACTTCCGTAATGTCACACCGTTCGGGAGAAACCGAAGACAATACTATAGCCGATTTAGCCGTGGCTCTAAACTGTGGTCAAATCAAAACCGGTTCTGCTTCGCGTTCCGATCGTATGGCGAAATACAACCAATTGTTGCGCATTGAAGAAGAATTAGCCAACACGGCTTATTTTCCGGGTGTAAAAGCGTTTAAACAGAAGTAATAGCTTCACTATAATTTAAAAGAGCATCTCATTTTGGGATGCTTTTTTATTTGGTTAAATGTCGGTTTTCGATTTTTTATTTTCAACTGAGAGTGCTACTTTTGCACATGCAACACAACGTACTTATTTTAGATTTCGGTTCGCAATACACACAACTTATTGCACGCCGCGTTCGCGAATTAAACATATTCTGCGAAATTTTTCCTTACAATCATTTTCCGGATGATTTATCGACCTACAAAGCAGTTATCCTTTCGGGTAGCCCTTATTCTGTGAGAGCTGAAGATGCTCCTCATCCTGATTTGTCTCAAATTCGAGGCAAAATGCCTTTATTAGCCGTGTGCTACGGCGCGCAGTATTTGGCGCATTTCAACGGTGGCGAAGTGGCGCCGAGTAACATACGCGAGTATGGTCGTGCCAATCTCTCTTTCATCAAAGATGATGAAGCGTTTTTTGACGAAATCGCTTTAAACAGTCAGGTTTGGATGAGTCACAGCGACACCATCAAACAATTGCCAACTAACGGTGTTTTATTGGCCAGTACCAAAGATGTAGCCAATGCAGCCTATCGCATTGAAGGGGAAAAAACCTATGCGATTCAATTCCATCCTGAAGTATACCATTCTACCGATGGAAAGCAACTCTTAGAAAACTTCTTAGTTAAAATAGCGGAAGTGCCGCAAAACTTTACACCTAACGCTTTCGTGGAAGATTGCGTCAAAGAATTGCAAGACAAATTGCAAAACGACAAAGTAGTGCTTGGGCTTTCAGGTGGTGTAGATTCTACCGTAGCAGCCGTCTTATTGAACAAAGCCATCGGTAAAAACTTGTACTGTATTTTTGTGAATAATGGCTTATTACGCAAAAACGAATTCGAAAACGTCTTGCACCAATACAAAGATATGGGCTTGAACGTAAAAGGCGTAGACGCTACTGATAGATTTATGGAAGCTTTAGCCGAAGTGGAAGACCCGGAAGCCAAACGCAAAGCTATTGGTCGTGTATTCATAGAGGTGTTTGATGATGAAGCCCATCGCATTGAAGACGTAAAATGGTTGGCACAAGGCACAATTTATCCGGATGTCATAGAATCTGTTTCTGTTAAAGGACCAAGCGCAACAATCAAATCGCATCACAATGTAGGCGGTTTACCCGATTATATGAAGTTGCAAATCGTTGAACCATTGCGCATGTTATTTAAAGATGAAGTACGTCGCGTAGGTAAAACATTAGGTATTGATGCCGAACTTTTAGGCAGACATCCTTTCCCGGGACCGGGCTTGTCTATTCGCATTTTAGGGGCGATTACGCCTGAAAAAGTCAGAATTTTGCAAGAAGTGGATGCTGTTTTTATCAACGGTTTAAAAGAGCACGGTTTGTATGATAAGGTTTGGCAAGCCGGAGCTATCTTGTTACCGGTCAATAGTGTGGGTGTAATGGGTGATGAGCGTACTTACGAAAAAGTAGTAGCGTTGAGAGCCGTAGAATCTACAGATGGAATGACCGCCGATTGGGTACATTTGCCATACGAATTCCTGATGAAAGTCTCTAATGAAATTATCAATAAAGTAAAAGGAGTGAACCGAGTGGTGTACGATATCAGCTCAAAACCACCGGCCACTATTGAATGGGAATAGTTTTTGCAAACTAAAAAAAGTTGACGAAAAAAGCCGCAATTCCGATGGCATTTGAAAAGATTTGTTAACTTTAACGTTAAATAAAGTAACTGTTTATGAAAAACCGAATTATTTTCTCAATGCTGTTTGTACTGAGTGTCACGTTCAATACGTCGGCCAAGCAGGATAAATATGTAAAACATACTGTAGCTCAAGGGGAAACAATTACGATGATTGCTCAAAAATATAAGGTTACACCTTACGATATTTATAAACTCAATCCCGATTCTCAAAAAGGGATTGAACTCAACAGTGTATTGTTAATCCCGCCTACAGTAGCCGAATCGACTTTTTCAGCAGAACCCAAACAAACTTCGCCAAAAGCAACGGGAAATCCAACCACTCATTTGGTGCAGCCAAAAGAAACTTTGTTCAGTTTGTCCAGACAATATGGAGTTACTGTAGAGGCTATAAAATCGGCTAATGCCGAGTTGTTAAAAGATGGTTTAAAAATCGGTCAAACCATTAAAATTCCTTCTTCCAGTGGTAATGTTCCAACAACTGTTGTTGCTGCGCCTGCAAAAGAAGTTGTCAAAGAAACACCAAAAGCTGTAGCGAAATCAGAACCTAAAACTGAGATAGCAAAAGGCAATACGACTTACCATATCATCGAACCCAAAGAAACCAAATACGGTATTTCAAAAAAATACGGTATGACCATACAAGAATTGGAGCGTTTGAATCCGGCCATTGTAAATGAGTTTCCGGTTGGGTTGAAATTGGTTGTTTCCGGAAATCCGGAAGCTAAACCGGTTGTTGAAACCAATAAAGTGAAAGAGGAAGTTCCAAAATCACCGGCTGTTAGTACAAAAAAATACTTGGAAGAATACGTGGTGCGTCCTAAAGAAACCATCTCCAGCATCGCCAATGATTACGGAATGACCGAGCAAGAATTAATAGCCTTGAATCCCGAGTTGAAAAAAGGGGTTAAGTTGGGTATGATTCTACGAGTTCCCAAAGGACAGCGCAAAGAACCCATCAAAAAAGAGCAAGGCAATTTACTGAAGAATATGAATACTAATGCGAGAAAACAACTCGCATTACTTTTACCCTTTAATATCAGCAAAATTGAAAGCGATACGGTAAATTCTACCCAAGCGCGTTTGAAGAAAGACAAGTTTCTCAACATGACCTTGGATTTTTACTCAGGCGCTTTAATGGCTATCGATTCTGCCAGAGTATTGGGGATGAATGTGGATATTAAAATTTTAGATTCTCAAGAAACTAAAAACACTTCAAATGTTGCTACTTTGGCAGCAGACCAAAAATTAAATACGATGGATGCTGTAATCGGCCCATTTTACCAAGCCAATGTAGAAAAATTAGCCGAAGTTCTGGAGCCAACCAAAACACCGGTAATTTCTCCTTTATCTAAAGAGTCAGGAAAGAAGTTCAGTAACCTTTACCAATCGATGCCGTCGTTAGAGCAAATGCGTAGTGCGATTTTTGAGTATATGAATGCCAAAGGGGGAAATATTATGGCAGTGGTAGATCCTAAAAAAGGAAGTGTGAAGCAATATTTGCAGGAAAATCAAGCTGGCACAAGAATTATAGGGTTAACAACAAAGAGTACTTTTTCGGCCGATAGTTTAAAAGTTTGTTTGAAAAAAGACAAAATGAACTATGTTGTTTTGGCTTCTGAAAGTACCGGAATGATTTTGGCTGCCACCAACGCCATGTTGGCTGTTCAAAAAGAATATCAAGTACAATTGGTTATCATGGAACCTAATGAAACGCTCGATTTTGAAGAGATTTCATTGACCCGATTGACCAAGTTAAAATTGTTGTATCCTTCTTTAACCCGACCTAACGAAAGCGTGGAAGCCAATCAGTTTGATGCCAAATACAAAAAACTCAACAAGATTATTCCTAACGCTTTTGCCATTCGAGGATTCGATGTGACTTTTGATACTTTACTGCGTTTGTCTCAGGACAAATCTTTTGAAGAAACCATTCAGACCGATGATTCGGAGCAAATAGAAAGTAAATTCAATTATAACGCGAACAGTACTTATGGATATTCTAACTCCGGAATTTACATTTTGTACTACGACGCAGATTTATCCATCAAAGAAGCCTCATAATGCCTACTTCAAAAGTTACTTATTTGGGAGAATTAAGAACCTCTTCCATTCATTTACAATCCGGTAGTGAAATCATTTCTGATGCGCCTATCGATAACAACGGTAAAGGGGAAGCCTTTTCACCAACTGATACAGTAGCCAATGGCTTGGCGAGTTGTATGTTTACAGTTATGGGAATCAAAGCCCGAGAAATGGACATAGATTTTTCAGGTTCTACAGCTGAAGTAACTAAAGTTATGGCGGCTGAACCAAGGAGAATCTCGGAAATTCATGTGACTTTCAATATGAGTATAGAAGCCGACGAGAAGACCAAAACTATTTTAGAAAGAACGGCTTTGACTTGTCCGGTTCACTACAGTTTACATCCCGATATTAAACGAGAAATCGTGTTTAATTGGAAGTGATTTTGAACGACCAACAAAAACTCCTCATCAAACTCGCCCATACCAAAATGCCTTTCGGTAAATACGAAGGCTATTATCTTATTGACTTGCCGGAACATTATGTAGTTTGGTATTCCCAAAAAGGGTTTCCCAAAGGTACTTTAGGCGGTCAATTGCAGTTGGTTTACGAGCTTAAACTAAATGGTTTGGAAACATTGGTGCGCAACATCAAAAAGCAGTATCCTAAGAACGATTACTAGAATGTTAGACGGCTAACTTATCGGAGGCTCTTTTTTCTAAAAATCTAACGAGCTAACAATCTAACAATCGAATTATAATTGTATTTTTGCCTCGTTTTTTAAGACAACAACAACACAACATACAACTTTACAATGAATCAAACCAAGTACATTTTTGTTACCGGCGGTGTGACTTCTTCTTTGGGAAAAGGAATCATCGCAGCTTCTTTGGCCAAACTACTGCAGGCCAGAGGATACCGAACTACTATCCAAAAATTTGACCCTTATATTAATGTTGACCCCGGAACTTTAAATCCCTACGAACACGGCGAATGTTTTGTAACCGATGACGGTGCTGAAACGGATTTAGACTTAGGACATTATGAGCGATTTTTAAATGTGCCAACTTCTCAAGCCAACAACGTAACCACCGGCAGGGTTTATCTTTCGGTAATTGAAAAGGAGAGAAGAGGAGAGTTTTTAGGAAAAACGGTTCAGGTTGTGCCACATATTACCAATGAAATCAAGGATCGTATGCAGTTGCTTGGTAAATCGGGTGACTACGATATTGTAATTACAGAAATTGGTGGTACAGTCGGAGATATTGAATCTTTGCCTTACATAGAATCAGTGCGTCAATTGGTTTGGGAATTGGGAGAAAGTAACAGTATAGTGGTGCATTTGACTTTAATTCCATACTTGGCTGCTGCAGGCGAATTGAAAACAAAGCCAACGCAGCACTCTGTAAAAACCTTAATGGAAAGCGGAATTCAAGCGGATATTTTGGTGTGCAGAACCGAACACGAATTGTCTGATGAATTGCGACAAAAACTAGCGTTATTCTGTAATGTTAAACGCGAAGCCGTAATCCAATCTATAGATGCTTCAACCATATACGAAGTGCCAAATCTAATGCTTGATGAAGGACTCGATGTGGTTGCTTTAAAGAAATTAAACTTGCCCAAAAAAGCAGCTCCGGATTTGAAAAATTGGAATACCTTTTTACACCGATTGAAACACCCGAAGCAAACTGTTAATGTAGGTTTGGTTGGAAAATACGTAGAGTTACAAGATTCTTATAAATCTATTTTAGAAGCTTTCATCCATGCAGGAGCGGCCAATCAAACCAAAGTAAATGTCATCAGTATCCATTCGGAATATTTGGATGAAACCAATGCTGCTGAACAACTGCAAGGATTAGACGGTATTTTAGTAGCGCCCGGATTTGGTGGCAGAGGGATTGAAGGTAAGATTGAAACTGTTCGCTATGCCAGAGAAAATAACATCCCGTTTTTTGGAATTTGTTTGGGAATGCAAATGGCCGTTATCGAGTATGCTCGAACCGTTTTGGGATTAAAAGATGCCAATTCTACTGAAATGAATGACGAAACTCAGCATCCGGTTATCGCCTTAATGGAAGAACAAAAAAACATCACCAACAAAGGTGGAACCATGCGTTTGGGTGCTTGGAAATGCGATTTGCTCGAAGGCAGTTTGGCCCACAAAATTTATGGGGAAAGCCAAATTCAAGAACGTCATCGCCATCGCTACGAATACAATAACGAATACAGAAAACAATTGGAAGCTGCCGGATTATGTACTTCAGGGGTAAATCCTGATACCGGTTTGGTGGAAATTGTTGAATTAAAAAACCATCCTTTTTTTATAGGAGTTCAATACCATCCGGAATATAAGAGTACAGTTGCCAATCCACACCCAATTTTTGTTAGCTTTGTGGCCGCAATGGTAAATCATAAAAAATAGCAAGTAAATAAGTTGTCTTTTTGCTTTGCTACACTAATAATTAAAAAATGGAACAAAAGAAATTTGATTTTAATTCGATTATCGGTTTTGCCTTAATCTTTATCATTATCCTTTGGATGATGTACAATAACCGTCAAGACGAAGTTAAGGAACAAGCCAAAGCCAAAACAGAAAAAGCAATACAAGACAAAGCTAAAAAAGAAGCTACTAAAGATGTAGCACAAACCATCATCGATACTACTGTGGGTGATTCGGTTAAAATTCAGAAGTTGCAAGGTAAATTAGGTAGTTTTGCTTATTCAGCCACTTTGCCTTCTGCTAAAGAAGCATTTACAACTCTGGAAAATGAATTTGTGGTTTTAAAAGTAGCCAATAAAGGAGGTTACATCGCAGAGGCTACGTTGAAAAGCTTTAAGAAGTTTGATAAAAATTCGAAAGAGCTGGTAGAGTTGATTAAGAATAACAATGCTTATTTCAACTTGCAGTTGCAAACCAAAGACAACAGAGTGCTCAATACCAAAGATTTATTCTTTGAGCCAACACTAACTACTGTCGACGGCAATCAAGTCTTGTCGATGAAGTTGAAAGCCAACGATAACGCTTTCTTAGAATACAAATATGTACTGAAGCCAAAAGACTATATGTTAGATTTTGACGTCCGTACCCAAGGTTTAAACACCGTATTGAATACATCTAAACCGGTCGATTTTCAATGGGATATGAAAACGTATCGCAACGAAAAAAGTATCTCATACGAAAATCGTTATGCTGAAATTGTATTCGAATACGAAGACGGAAAAGATGATTATGTAGGCCAAGGAAGAGATAAAGAAGAAACTCCTGATAAAGTGACTTACATCGCCTACAAGCAACATTTCTTTACTTCAATACTTTTAACCAAAACACCTTTTGAAAAGGCAAGTTTGAAGTCGCATGATTTAGTGCAAGATGAAGAAAAAGACACCATTTTTACCAAAGAATTCAAAACCACTTCTGCTTTAGCTTTCAACAATGGTGAGTTGGATTATAAAATGAATTGGTACTACGGACCGGCAGATTATACTTTGCTGAATAATTATGATAGGAATCTGGATGAGATTATTCCATTAGGTTGGGGGATTTTCGGTTGGATTAACAAATTTATTTTTGTGCCCTTGTTTGGCTTTTTGAGCTCTTTTATGGGATTGGGAATTGCCATCATTATCTTTACTATTCTAATTAAAATTGCCATGTCGCCTATTACTTTCAAGTCGTTCTTGTCGCAAGCCAAGATGAAAGTATTGCGTCCTGAGATTATGGAAATAGGAGAGAAGTTTAGCAAAGATCCGATGAAAAAGCAGCAAGAAACTATGAAATTATACAGCAAAGCCGGTGTTAATCCTATGGCTGGTTGTATTCCTGCTTTGATTCAGATTCCGTTTATGTATGCATCCTTCCAATTCTTTCCTTCGGCTATAGAATTGAGACAAAAAGGGTTTTTGTGGGCTGAAGATTTATCCTCTTTTGATGAAATCGTAAAATTGCCTTTCCGCATCCCGGTATATGGAGACCACATTAGCTTGTTCCCTATATTGGCTTCTATCGCCATTTTCTTCTACATGAAAATGACTTCCGGGGATCAAGCCATGGCACAACCACCACAAGATGGTATGCCTGATATGGGTAAGATTATGAAAATAATGATTTATTTATCCCCTGTAATGATGTTGTTGTTCTTTAATAACTATGGTTCAGGATTGAGTTTGTATAACTTCATTTCCAACTTAATTACTATCGGGATCATGTTGGTTATCAAGAAGTACTTTATCGACAGCGATAAAATTCACGCCCAAATTCAAGAAAACAAAGCTAAGCCTAAAACCGAAAGCAAGTTTCAAAGAAAGATGAGAGAAATGATGGAACAAGCTGAAGAACAAAAAAAGCTTCAAAACAAGAAGAAATAATTACTTCCAATTTAGTTGAAATAAAAAAGCGCAGTGAAAACTGCGCTTTTCTTTTACATAGCAATTTGTTGTTATAATGCAGGCTGTAGCACTCTGTTCACTCCGTGGATTACTCCGTTAGATGCTTGAATGTCAGCTTGGAAAACTCTTGATAAATTGTTGGCGGTATCACGAATGTCAACAGTGCCAGTTCCAAGTACGATAGTAACATTTTGAACCGGGCTTGTGAACATAGGAACACTTTGATTATTCGACAATTGATTTGAACGAACATTTCCGGCTGTAGTCACATGGTACTGTAATACTTTAGTAACTTGTGCCGAGGTTGCTCCGTTGGCAAACCCGCCGGCTCCTAAAGCTGTTGTAAATGCTGCATTGTTAGGAGCAAAAAGAGTTGCAGGAGCTGATGCTGTAAGTCCGGATAAGGCCGATAAAACTGCTGCTTGTTCAGCGCTTGTTACCACTGTTTGTAAAGTGTCAAATTCCGGATTATCAACCACATGATCCACTAAAGTAGGAATTTGAATCACTCTGTTTACAATGTGAATTACACCATTACTGGCATCAACATCAGCAGTTGAAACTACAGCTCCTTTACTGTCAACTCCACCATTGATAGTTACGGTTGATCCTGATTTTTGTACAAACATGCTAATGGTTGGTGCGTTAGCTGCTGAACTGATTGGTGATAAAGTTGAAACATAGGTTGCTGCCGGAATATCAGTGCTTTTAATCTCAGAAGCAATTACATGGTTCAACAAAATGTTTTTTAATACATTCACGTCAACATTATCTACAGTTACACCAGAACCTAATGAACTGAAGAATGTTTGGAACGCTGCATTGGTTGGTGCAAATACGGTGAATTGTCCGCTACCATTTAAGGTTGCCGTTAATCCGGTACGGTTTAAAGCAGTAACTAATGTAGAAAAGTCGGCAGTGTCTGCTGCAATTTCTGCAATAGTTTGTTGTTGTGGTGTGTTGTTGTCATCGTCGCTGCAAGACAACATAGTCAAGGCAATACATGCCAGAGACATTTTTTTGATTAGATTTTTCATAATAATTTTTTGTTTAATGTTTCGGCTAAATTATGAAACATTGTTTAACAAATAGAGCCAAAAGATAAACAAAACTTAAATTTATAAATACTTTAACAGTTTTGTTTTACTTTTTAAAAATGCTCTTTATTAGGGTGTTATCCCTTTTTGACTGGTGTTTTTCTCATTTATGAGTTTATATTTTTTTAGAAAAAGTTAAACAAATTGAGCTTATTTTTTTAAAATAAATTTAACAGTTACAGTTGTACGTAAAACTGTAGTTTTTCGTTTTGGTAATAAAGTATAAATTTGCACAGACTAATGTTCAAAAAATCACAACTATGAAGTATGTTTTTCTTTTATTGTTTTCAGGTTTTTATGCCTTAGCCCAAGACTATAACAAACTAGATGAAAACGGAAAAAAGCACGGTCTTTGGAAGGGTATCTATGAAGACTCCAAGCGACCGCGTTACGAAGGAACTTTTGAACATGGCAAAGAAATCGGTTTGTTCAAGTTTTTTGATGATACCAAAGCAGGAACAGTTATAGCCACTCGAGAATTCAATACTAAAGACAATTCTTGTTATACTATCTTCTACAATCAAAGAAACAATAAAGTCAGTGAAGGAAAAGTTGTGAATAAGCAATTTGATGGAGAATGGAAATATTATCATGAAAACTCTCCAGTGGTGATGACATTAGAATACTATGTTAATGGTAAGCTCAATGGAGTACGAAAAGTTTTTTACAAGAGTGGAGTTTTGGCCGAAGAAACTACCTATAAAGACGGAGTAAAAGAGGGGCTCTACAAAAGCTACACAGAAAACGGGATTGTCCTCGAAGAGAGTAATTATAAAAACGGTCTATATGATGGACAGGCTACTTTTAAAACCGTGGATAACCAATTGTCTGCCCAAGGCGTTTTTAAAAACGGCAAGAAAGTAGGTGTGTGGAAAATTATGGAAAAAGGCAAACTCAAAGATGTCAATATGGACAAGCAACGCCGTAAATTCCAAAAAAGAGTTAAACCAGTAGAAGAAAACTAAATATTAGCCTAATTTTGCAACAAATTTTTTGAATCACATGAAAAGAGTTGTTGTCGGATTATCGGGCGGAGTAGATTCCAGTGTTGCAGCCTATTTGTTAAAAGAGCAAGGTTACGAGGTAATCGGTCTTTTTATGAAGAATTGGCACGATGATTCTGTGACCATTTCAAACGAATGTCCTTGGTTAGAAGACAGCAATGATGCTCTTTTAGTAGCCGAAAAACTCGGTATTCCTTTTCAAACAGTAGATTTAAGCGAACAATACAAAGAAAAAATAGTCGACTATATGTTCAAAGAATACGAGCAAGGTCGTACACCAAACCCTGATGTATTGTGTAACCGAGAAATCAAGTTTGATGTTTTTATGAACATCGCTTTGAGTCTTGGTGCCGATTACGTAGCCACCGGACATTACTGTCGCAAAGGCGAAATTGAAGTCGGAGGTCAGCCTGTATATCAATTGTTAGCCGGTAAAGACGGTAACAAAGACCAATCTTATTTTCTTTGTCAGTTATCACAAGAACAATTGGCCAAAGCGCTTTTTCCTATAGGTGAATTAACCAAACCCGAAGTGCGTGAAATTGCCATGCAATTGGATTTGGTCACAGCAGAGAAAAAAGATTCTCAAGGATTGTGTTTTATTGGTAAAGTACGTTTGCCGGAATTCCTGCAACAACAACTGCAACCTAAAGAAGGATTGATCTACGAAGTGGCGGCAGAGAGTCAGATTTACAAAGAAGAAACTCCGGTTTTCAAATCTTTGGAAGAACAATTAGAGCAAGAAGCAAAAGGCATTACTTATGTGCCGGAATTCGGAAAGATTGTTGGGAAACACCAAGGGGCTCATTATTTTACAATCGGACAAAGAAAAGGTTTAAATGTTGGCGGTACCAAAGAACCGTTATTCATCATAGCAACCGATGTTAAAAATAACGTCATCTACACCGGACAAGGACAAAATCATCCCGGTTTGTTTAAAAAAGTGCTCAAAGTGCAACAAGAAGAAGTGCATTGGGTGCGACCGGATTTGGCTTTGAAGAAGGGCGAATCTATGTCGGTTATGGCACGAATTCGCTACCGCCAAGCTTTACAAAAAGCAACCTTACATCAATTTGAAACCGGTTTATATGTAGCTTTTGACGAACCGCAATCGGCCATAACAGAAGGCCAGTTTGTAGCTTGGAATATTGGTGATGAATTAGTTGGATCGGGAGTAATTTCTTAAATTAGCACTTTACAAATTGTAGAGCGCTATGAAAAAAATCTATTTATTTGCTTTATTGATGCTCAACGCTGTTGGGTTTTCACAAGAAGATGCTTGGGTGTATTTCAATAATAAACCTAACGCGCAATATTACTTTGATAATCCTTTGGAAATGCTTTCGCAAAGAGCTTTAGACAGAAGGATGAATCAAAATATCGCCATTGACATTAAAGATGTGCCGATTCATCAGCCTTATGTGAATCAAATTGATGCTGCTTCGGGTATAGAGGTGAAAGCCAAATCCAAATGGATGAATGCTGTACACGTAAGAGGAAGTTTGGCCGATATCAATGCTTTAACTGCTATTGAATTTGTTGATCACATTGAGTTTGCCAACCGAAGCCTGAATATATCAGGCAGACACCAAGCAACCAATCGCGTCAACGCATCTAATAGCGTCAAAAAAACGCTTGATACTCAAATTACTTTTGCTTACGGCACTTCAGCCAATCAAGTACAAATGCTCAACACCCATGTTTTGCATCAACAAGATTTTACAGGTCAAGGAAAGCTAATTGCTGTCATGGATGCAGGATTTCCTAATGTCAACACGATTCAGCCCTTTCAGCGATTGAGAGACAATAACCAAATTCTTGGCGGTTATAATTTTGTCGGACAATCAACGGATTTCTATACTTCCAATTCGCATGGCACTATGGTGCTTTCTACTATGGGTGGTTATGTAGAGAATCAATTAATAGGAACGGCACCGGATGCAAAATACTATTTGTTTATTACTGAAGATGCAGCAGCTGAAAATCCGGTTGAGGAAAGCTATTGGGTTGAAGCCGCTGAGGTAGCCGATAGTTTAGGGGTTGATGTTATCAATACTTCCTTGGGTTATTTTGGTTACGATAATCCAAACTACAGTTACACTTATGCTGATATGGATGGTGTTACTTCATTTATTTCAAGAGGTACCAATGTCGCTTTCAGCAGAGGAATGATTTGTGTCTCGAGTGCCGGTAATTCCGGTTCAAGTCCTAATCCATACATAGCGGTGCCGGCAGATGCTCTTCACGGATTTGCCATCGGAGCGGTAAAGCCGGATGAAACCTATGCTGCATTTAGTTCTATAGGTCCTTCTTTCGATCAAAGAGTAAAACCCGATGTAATGGCGCAAGGGCAAAGTGCTTTGGTGTCGGGGATGACCGGTACTGTAGGAACAGCAAACGGAACTTCTTTTTCCGGACCGATTATGGCAGGAGCCATTGCCAGTTTTTGGCAAGCGATTCCATGGGCAACAAACCAGCAGGTGTTAGATTTTGTAAAGCAATCAGCCGATAGGTACAACAATCCAACTGCTCAGTTTGGGTATGGAATCCCCGATTTTCAGTTGGCTTTATCCTTAGCCCAACTTTCGGTTAATAACGAGATTTCAGGCAGATTTTTGGTTTACCCGAATCCTGCTTCAGCCTATTTAAAAGTTTCCTTTCCTAACAACTTTAGTACTGCTGCTTTAACAATATACAACGGTTTGGGTCAATTGGTAAAAGAGCAAAATATTGACAGAGATACTTCAGTCAATGTAGAAGATTTAGCCAAAGGAGTTTACAGTTATACTATCAAAAGCCATGAATTGGTGCAAACCGGGAAATTGGTAAAAAATTAAATTCTGTTTTATAAATGAATAAAATCACCCAACTTTTCAACATCAAATATCCAATTATTCAAGGTGGAATGATTTGGAACAGCGGTTACAAATTAGCCAGTGCAGTTAGTAATGCCGGAGGTTTAGGGTTAATTGGTGCAGGGTCAATGTATCCGGAAGTGCTGCGAGAGCATATCAGAAAATGTAAAGTAGCTACCGATAAACCTTTTGGGGTGAATGTGCCGATGCTTTATCCTAATATAGAAGAGATAATTCAAATAATCATTGAAGAAGGGGTAAAGATTGTTTTTACTTCCGCAGGTAATCCGAAAACCTGGACCAGTCATTTAAAGGCCAATGGTATTACGGTTGTTCATGTAGTTAGCAGTTCAAAGTTTGCCTTAAAAGCACAAGAAGCTGGGGTTGATGCTGTGGTAGCAGAAGGTTTTGAAGCAGGAGGTCACAACGGAAGAGAAGAAACAACAACTTTAACCTTAATTCCTATGGTAAAAGAACAAATTTCAATTCCTTTGATTGCTGCCGGCGGTATTGCAACCGGTAGAGGTATGTTGGCAGCTATGGTTTTGGGGGCTGATGGGGTTCAGATGGGTTCCAGATTTGTAGCGTCCTTTGAGAGTTCTGCACATGAAAATTTCAAAAACACAGTTCTTTCCGTTAAAGAAGGGGATACTCAAGTAACCTTAAAAGAGTTGGCTCCCGTGAGATTGATTAAGAATAAATTTTATCAGGATTTACAGGATTTGTATGCCAAATGTCCTTCAGCAGAAGAATTAAAGACGCTTTTGGGTCGGGCCAGAGCAAAAAGAGGTATGTTTGAAGGTGATTTGATAGAAGGGGAATTGGAAATAGGACAAATAGCCGGTTTAATCCATGAAATAAAATCTGTAGAAGCCATTGTCAATGAGGTAATGGCTGAATTTAATGAGGTAAAGGATTCTTTAGTAAAGTCTTTGGTATAAAGAAATAATAATAGATTATTGGATTGTTGATAGGTTGGCTATATAGCTAAACTTATCAACAATTTTTGTTTTTTAGTATTTTTAGTTTTATTAATAACTTCCCTTTGTTTGTTTTTTTTGACTTTTAAATAATTGTTTGTCAGTAGTTTGTGTTGTTTTTTTAGTTTTGTATAATTGTTGATAATGTTTATTATTTTGTTTATAATATTTTAATAAGTTGAGTTTTGAGTTGGAAATTATAAGTAATATAGTGCTGGGAATTACATCTTATTATTTTTCAACGCCTGTAGAGCTTTTGTGCTGTTATTTTTTTGATTGCGGTATTTTTTCTTGTTGCAAAAGGGTTGAAGTAATTGGATAAAAATTGTATTTAATTAAATTGCTTATGAGCATTACTACTCTTGCCAAAAAATATTCTTTTTATTGTGTTTTGTTGCTAACACTACTTGGGCAGAATAGTTTTATATATGCTCAATGTCCAACTGTCACTAATACCAATCAATCTTTTTGTGATACACAGTCGCCAACTATAGCTAGTTTGCAAGCGGTTGATAATGGAGGAGGAGTCAGATGGTATGCAACAGCAACTTCAACAACAGCCCTGTCCTCTTCTGCTGTTTTAGTGAATGGGGAGGATTATTTTGCCGATGATAATACCGGTTCTTGTGGTGTTAGGCAAAGTGTTACGGTTACAATCTATTCTGCTCCCACCGGGGCTAACTTCCAAGGGGTTTGTGTTACTAATTTAAATCAGGCTACACCTTCTAATCCTCAGTTTTTTATTAATGGTAACAATTTGCAATGGTATACGGTGCCTGTTGGTGGGACAGCTATTTCTCCTACAGCTATCTTAAACGACAATACCATCTATTATATCAGTCAGGTAAATCCTGATACAGGTTGTCAAACCTCTCGATTGTCGGTTTTTGTCAATGTGGGTTTGGTGCCGCCTCCCACAGGAAACACTGTACAAGAGTTTTGTAACATACCGGGTAGTCCGCCGACTGTTGCAGATTTGGTAGCAACAGGCAATAATAATTGGTATTTGACCTCTGCTTTTGGTGTTCCTTTGGATCCTGCAACACCTCTGATTAATGGTCAATTTTATTATGCAACTACTGTTGATCCTCCTTGTGAAAGTAGCGACAGATTTGAAGTATTGGTCAATATTTATGAGTTAAATGATGCTGGAAGTGATGGGAGTCGAAGCATTTGTATTGATCAAGTTTCCTCAACGGCGCCTTTTGATTTGTTTGATTTATTAGGAGGAACTCCTGACAATACCGGTATTTGGTCGGGACCAATAACTACAACCAATGGTTATCAAGGTACTTTGGATGTTTCTACTATGAATTTAACAGGTAGTCCTTACACTTTTACCTATACTGTCTCTTCTGCATTGTGTGTACAAGATACCGCAACGGTAACCATTACCATATTACCACTACCGACAGCGAGTGTATCGGTTAGTCCGACGACTATCTGTGCTAACAGTAGTGCCACGTTTACCTTCACGGGCACACCAAATGCTACAGTAACGTACAACATCAATGGCGGAT
>Ga0208243_1000058_pt1 | contig 122520 bp, 136 predicted proteins | sample Subbio2Aug_QV12A_FD_184826 | JGI IMG/M metagenome (GOLD analysis project Ga0208243, IMG submission 184826) | Serpentinite rock and fluid subsurface biosphere microbial communities from McLaughlin Reserve, California, USA - CR12Aug_QV12A (SPAdes) | ecosystem: Environmental > Terrestrial > Deep... | reverse complement strand
GGGTGATCACGCAATGCGCGCCCCAGGTCAGCGCCATCCGGCGCGCCGTGGACATGAGCGGCGTCAGCGCGATGATCGGCACATGCGGGCGTTCGCGGGCCACAAGGCTTGCGGTGGTCCCGGTCTGGGAGAAGCAGCAGATCGCCTTGATGTTGGTGGCCTCGGCAATCTCGCGTGCGGCGGCGACGATGCCGTCGGCGACCGACTCGCGGCGGACCTGGCGCGAGGCCTCGATGACGGACCGATAGGTCGGGTCCTTCTCGACGCTCATCGCGACGTCGTTCATCGTGCGCACCGCTTCGACCGGATATTTCCCGGCGGCGGATTCTGCCGAGAGCATCACCGCATCGGCGCCCTCGTAGATCGCGGTGGCGACGTCCGAAACCTCGGCCCGGGTAGGAACGGGGGATTCGATCATCGATTCCAGCATCTGGGTGGCGACGATCACCGGCTTTGCCGCCGCACGGGCGCCACGGACCAGCCGCTTCTGGATCGGCGGGACCGAGGTCACGGGCAGTTCCACGCCAAGGTCGCCACGCGCCACCATGATCCCGTCCGAGACCTGGAGGATGGCGTCATAGGCCTTGACGGCGGCGGGCTTCTCGATCTTCGACAGGATCGCCGCACGACCCTTGGCAAGGCTCCGCGCCTCGATCACGTCCTCGGGACGCTGCACGAAGCTCAGGGCCAGCCAGTCGATGCCCAGCTGGCAGGCGAACTCCAGGTCGCCCCGGTCCTTCTCGGACAGGGCCGCGACGGGCAGGACGACGTCCGGGACGTTCACGCCCTTGCGGTTCGAGATGGTGCCGCCGACCTCGACGGTGCATTCGGCGAAGTCCTTGCCGCAGCTGTTCACCCGCAGGCGGATCTTGCCATCGTTGACCAGAAGCGAGGTGCCGGGCTCAAGGGCGGCGAAGATTTCCGGGTGCGGCAGGTTCACGCGCTTGACGTCGCCGGGGGCGGTCGAAAGGTCCATGCGGAAGGCTGCGCCTTCGACCAGTTCCTCGGACCCGTTGGCGAAGACACCAACGCGCAGCTTCGGGCCCTGCAGGTCGGCCAGGATGCCGATCGGGCGGCCGAGGTCCTTCTCGACCTGGCGGATGATCTCGTGCCGCTTGGCGATGTCCTCGTGGACACCGTGGCTCATGTTCAGGCGGAACACGTCGGCCCCCGCCTCGAACAGCGCGCGGATCATCTCGTAGCTGCTAGACGCCGGGCCAAGAGTGGCCACAATCTTCACGTTGCGGTGGCGGCGCATCGCCATCCTCCTGCTAAAAATTCCGGTTCATGTGGGCCGAGGGCCTTATGGCGCAATCCGCCGCGCCCCGCAACGCCTTCCCGCGTCGCTCTTCGCTTCTGGCCGGCGCTCATCGCTGGTCTCGCGCGAAGAACGACCGTAAGGGAGGGATGAGCAGACCCGGAGGATCGCCTTGGCCTTTCAGATCGACGGAGAGCACCGCCCCGGCCGCTGGCTGGTGACCTGCGACCACGCGTCGAACCGGGTGCCGGACTGGGTAGGCGGGGGTGATCTTGGCATCCCGGCCGAGGACATGGCGCGACACATCGCCTGGGACGTGGGCGCGGCCGGGGTGGCGCTGGAGCTGGGGCGGCTTCTGGACAGCCCGGTGATCCTGTCGGACTTCAGCCGTCTGGTGATCGACCCGAACCGGGGGGAAGATGATCCGACGCTGGTGATGAAGCTTTATGACGGGACGATCATCCCGGCGAACCGGCATATCGGACCCGAGGGGGTGGAGGAGCGACTGGATCGGCTATATCGCCCCTACCACGCGGCCTATGCCCGGCTCGCGGCCCTGCGCCCGGACCGGGTGATCGTGGCGGTCCATTCCTTCACGCCCTGCCTGCGCGGCCGCGCGCCGCGCCCTTGGCATGTGGGGGTGCTTTACAGTCACCTGGACGAACGCTTCTCGAAACCGCTTATCGCGCGCCTTCAGGCCGAGACGGATCTCTGCATCGGCGACAACGAGCCCTATTCGGGCCACCTGCCGGGCGATGCCATCGACCGGCACGCCTTGCGCCTTGGGCGGCACAACACACTTATAGAGGTGAGGAACGATCTGATCGGAACGCCAGAGCACCAGGCGCACTGGGCGGCCCGGTTGGCGGGAATCCTGACCGAAGTGCTGGAGGGCCTGTAAATGGATGACCAAACCCGGACCGAACTGGAAGCCGCCGCCTTCCGCGCGCTGGTGCATCACCTGATGGTCAAGCGGCCGGACGTGCAGAACATCGACCTGATGAACCTGGGTGGCTTCTGCCGGAATTGCCTGTCGCGCTGGTATCAGGAGGCGGCCGCCGAGCGCGGGATCGAGATGACCAAGGACCAGGCGCGCGAGGTCGTCTACGGGATGCCTTATGCCGACTGGGTGGCGCAGAACCAGACCGAGGCCGACGCGGCAAAGAAAGCGGCGTTCGACAAGGCATTTGCAGAGAACGTCGGCCCGAAGGGGGCCTAGACTGCGCCACGGCGCGCCAGCCGACAGTGCGCTGCAGCGCACCCTACGAAAAATGCCACAGCCTGCGTCCAACCCTCTCACCGTGAAGGGTTTTTTGTAGACCTCGCGCGTGGGGGCCGCTATCGTGCCGGAAAACGGGGCGTTACGACCCCGGACTTGAGGCAGCAATGGCATTTCCTGAGCGGTTTTCGAACCTGCCAGACTACGCGTTTCCGCGTCTGCGGAAGCTTCTGGACGCGCACGCACCGGGTGGCGAACCCATCGCCATGACCATCGGCGAGCCGCGTCACGCCATGCCGGATTTCGTCGGCCCGATCCTGCAGGCGAACCTCTCGGGCTTCGGCGTCTATCCCCCGAACGATGGGACGCCCGAACTTCTGGCCGCGATCTCGGGCTGGATCTCGCGGCGCTACGGAGTGGCCGTCGCCGAGGACCGCCTGATGGTCCTGAACGGGACCCGCGAGGGCCTGTTCAACGCCTGCATCGCGCTGTGTCCCGAACACAAGAACGGCAAGAAGCCGGTCGTACTGATGCCGAACCCGTTCTACCAGGTCTATGCCGTGGCGGCGCTGACCGTGGGGGCCGAGCCAGTTTATGTCCCCGCCACCGCTGCGAACGGCTTCCTGCCCGACTATGGCAGCCTGCCCAGGGATGTGCTGGACCGGGTGGCGCTGGCCTATATCTGCTCGCCCGCAAACCCGCAGGGCGCGGTGGCGTCGAAGGAGTATCTCGCGGACCTCCTCGCGCTGGCCGAAAAGCATGATTTCCGGGTTCTGGCCGACGAGTGCTATTCCGAGATATGGCGCAGCACCCCTCCGCCGGGGCTGCTTCAGGTCGCGGCACAGGAACGTGCCGATCAGGAACGCGTGGTGGTGTTCCATTCGCTCTCCAAGCGGTCGAACCTGCCGGGGCTGCGGTCGGGCTTCGTTGCCTCGGGCCCGGAGTGCATGAAGCGCATCCGGCAATTGCGGTCCTTCGCGGGCGCTCCGCTGCCGCTGCCCCTGCAGCGTGTGGCCGAGGCCTGCTGGCGGGACGAGGCGCATGTCGATGCCTCCCGCGCGCTCTATCAGCAGAAGTTCCGCGATGCGGACCAGATCTTCGCGGGTCTCCAGGGTTACCAGGCACCCGGCGGCGGGTTCTTCCTGTGGCTGCCCGTCGAGGACGGCGAACAGGCGGCGCTGAAACTGTGGCGCGAGACGGGGGTGCGGGTACTGCCCGGTGCCTACCTGTCGCGCGACGCCGGGGGGCAGAACCCCGGCAAGGGATACATCCGGGTGGCGCTGGTCGCCCCCCAAGAAGAAACCTACCGCGGGCTGACCATGCTCCGCGACTGCATCTATGGGTGAGGGACGAATGGCTTCCTATCAGGCACGGCAGCGCGATCCGCTTCTGGACCAGGGCACGCAGGCTATGCTGGAACGCCGGGGGCGCGAGCTTCTGGGGCTGGTTCTGGTGCTGGCGGCCTTCGCCTTCACGCTGATGCTGTGGAGCTACTCGCCCGAGGACCCGGGCTGGATGGTCGCGACCGAGGAACCGGCGCAGAACATCTTCGGGCGGTTCGGGGCGGCGATGGCCTCGACCCTGATCATCCTGATCGGCAAGGGCGCCTGGACGATCCCGCTGATCTTCCTGGCCTGGGGCGTCCGCTTCATGATCCACCGCGGCGGTGAACGCGCGGTCGGGCGCATTGTCTTTGCCGTCATCGCCGTGGCCTTCGCCGCCGTCCATTGCGCGACGCTGGTGCCGGGGGATGCCTGGACGCATACCTTCGGCCTTGGCGGCCTCTTCGGCGACACGGTCACGGGCTCGCTTCTGGGGGTCATTCCAGGCAGCGCGGGCTTCGGGCTGAAGTTCCTGTCGCTCCTGACCTTCGCCGGTCTGATCGCCATGATGCTGTTCGTGACCGGTTTCGACATGGAGGAGCTGCGCGCGATCCAGCGCTTCCTGCTTGTCGGATCGATCCTGGGCTACTCGGCGCTGCGTCAGGGCCTTGGCTATGGCGCGCGCGGCGCGCTGAGCGGTGCCGCCGCGCTGCAGGACCGGGCACGCGCCCGTTCGGCGGCCAATGCAACCCATGCCTCGCGCTATGAGCCGCCGGTCGCGATGGGCCGCGATGCGCCGGTCTCGCGCCGGGTGATGCCCCCGGTCACCGGCGGCATGGCGCCCGAGCCGCTGCGCGCGCACCAGGGGCGGGCGATGCCGGCCTCGCTTCGCCCGGACGCCCGCTATGGGGCAGACCCTGAACCCGCGCCTGCCCCGGTGAAGGAGAAGCTTGGCCTTCTGGAGCGCCTGCGCCGCAAGGCCCAGCCGGAGCCCGAGCCGGAACTGATCGAGCTGGAACCTTCGTGGGACGCGTCCATGCCGACCGAGGACCGGATCAAGGCGCGGATCTCCGACGTGATCCGCACCCGCGTGATGCGCACCCCCGATTTCCCGGTGGCCCCGCCGCCGCTGCCGACCGCCGCCCGCGTCGAACCGCCGGTAATGCGGCCGAAGGGTCCGGTGCCGCTGGTGGCGGATACCCGGCCCCTGCCCCGCACCGCTCCGCCGATGGCCGCCCCCCAGCGCGCCTGGGAACCGGAGGTCGAGGATGAGGACGAAGACCAGCCGCTTGCCTTTGCGGAAAACGCCGGCTGGGACGACCAGGACGACCTTGCCGACTACCCGCTGGACGAGCTGGAGGATGAACTTCCCCCCGCCCGGCCAATGGCCTTCACCCCCGACCGCAAGGGCGTTGTCCAGCACGCGGTGAAGAAGCCCGCCCCCTCGCGTCAGGCGATGGCCGAAAGCCAGCCCGCGCTGCGGTTCGAGGAACAGGCCCAGGTCTATGAACTGCCGCCGCTGTCGCTTCTGTCCGCCCCGGTGAAGATCCAGGGCATGCAGCTGTCCGACGAGGCGCTGGAAGAAAATGCCCGGATGCTGGAGTCGGTGCTGGACGACTACGGCGTGAAGGGCGAGATCACCGCGGTCCGTCCGGGTCCGGTCGTGACGATGTACGAGCTGGAACCGGCACCGGGCCTGAAGGCGTCCCGCGTGATCGGTCTGGCGGATGACATCGCGCGGTCGATGTCGGCGCTGTCGGCGCGCGTCTCCACGGTGCCGGGCCGTTCGGTGATCGGCATCGAACTGCCGAACGCCCACCGCGAGAAGGTGGTCCTGCGCGAGATCCTCTCGGCCCGCGACTTCGGTGACAGCCAGATGCGGCTGCCGCTGGCGCTGGGTAAAGATATCGGCGGGGAGCCGGTGGTGGCGAACCTTGCCAAGATGCCCCACCTCCTGATCGCCGGGACCACGGGTTCGGGCAAGTCCGTCGCCATCAACACGATGATCCTCTCGCTCCTCTACAAGCTGACCCCTGAGGAATGCCGGCTGATCATGATCGACCCGAAGATGCTGGAACTGTCGGTCTATGACGGCATCCCGCACCTTCTGTCCCCCGTCGTCACCGACCCCAAGAAGGCGGTCGTCGCCCTGAAATGGGTCGTGGGCGAGATGGAGGAACGCTATCGCAAGATGTCCAAGATGGGTGTGCGGAACATCGAGGGCTACAACGGCCGCGTCCGCGAGGCCTTGTCGAAGAACGAGATGTTCAAGCGCACGATCCAGACCGGCTTTGACGAGGAAACCGGCGATCCGGTCTTCGAGACCGAGGAATTCGCGCCGCAGCCCTTCCCCTATATCGTCGTCATCGTGGACGAGATGGCCGACCTGATGATGGTCGCGGGGAAAGAGATCGAGGCCTGCATCCAGCGTCTGGCGCAGATGGCGCGGGCGAGCGGCATTCACCTGATCATGGCGACGCAGCGGCCTTCCGTGGACGTCATCACCGGCACTATCAAGGCGAACTTCCCGACGCGGATTTCCTTCCAGGTGACCTCGAAGATCGACAGTCGCACAATCCTGGGCGAACAGGGGGCCGAGCAGCTGCTGGGTGCGGGCGACATGCTCTACATGGGCAACGGCGCGAAGATCACCCGTATCCACGGGCCGTTCGTGTCGGATGAGGAAGTGGAAGAGATCGTCAACCACCTGAAGTCCTTCGGACCCCCGGTCTACATGTCGGGCGTCGTCGAAGGGCCGGAGGACGAGGTCGCGGGCGACATCGACATGGTGCTGGGCCTCGGTGGCGGCGAAGGGTCGGACGACGCGCTGTACGACCAGGCCGTGGCCATCGTGGCGCGGGACCGGAAGTGCTCGACCAGCTACATCCAGCGGAAACTGGGCATCGGCTACAACAAGGCCGCGCGTCTGGTGGAGCAGATGGAAGAGGAAGGCGTCGTCACCCGCGCCAACCATGTCGGCAAGCGCGAGATCCTGGTCGAGGAACGGTAAGACCGCCCAAAGGTTAAGCTTTACAAAGGCCCCGCCAGGAGAATCCGGCGGGGCCTTAAGCATTTGGGCATTTCCGCCACAATCCCGCCTCAATCCGGACCGAATCGAACCACAACCTCAGGTTGTAAATCTTGCTCGGTTTTCGCCACAGAATCGACATGGTGCTGTAGTGGGGCCGACGGTTTGATTTGGAGTAGGGGGCTCCTGGAAGATGGCCTTTGACACCTCGGACACGCTGACCCGTTCTGCCTGCAGCGACGAGCTTCTGCCGGGCACCTCGCTGTTTCACGGCCAGTACCGCATCCTTCGCTACATCAACAGCGGCGGGTTCGGCATCACCTATCTTGCGAAGGACAGCCTCGACCGCGAGGTGGTGATCAAGGAATGCTTCTCCTCGACCTTCTGCCGCCGAACCGAAAGCCGCGTCCGCGCACGATCTCAGGGCACGCGCGACCAGATGCAGCGGATCGTGAAAAGCTTCCTGAACGAAGCCCGCAGCCTTGCCTCTCTGAAGCACCCGAACATCGTCGGCGTCCACCAGGTGTTCGAGGACAACGACACCGCCTACATGGCGATGGATTTCATCCGCGGATATGACCTTCTCGAAATCGTGGACGAGAACAAGGGCACGCTCACCCCGGATCAGATCGTCGCCATGACGGGCAAGCTGGTCTCGGCCATCGGATACATCCACGGTCGGGGCCTTCTCCATTGTGACATCTCGCCCGACAACATCTTCCTGAATAGCGAGGGCGAACCGATCCTGATCGACTTCGGCGCGGCACGGCGCAGCGCGGCGGGCGAGGCGCAGAAGTATTCGGGGCTCAGCGTCGTGAAGGACGGCTATTCCCCGCACGAGCTTTATGCGGCGGGCGGGAATTCGGGACCCTGGAGCGATATCTACGCCCTGGCGGCTTCAATCTATCACGCGATCACGGGGCGGGCGCCAGAAAACTGCCAGGCACGTCTGGCGGCGATGGCCGAAAAGCGGCCTGCCCCCTGCCAGCCCCTTGCGGGCAGGGTCGCGGGTTATCCTGCGGGTTTCCTGGAAAGCATCGACCGGGCGATGGCGGTGCTGCCGGCCGCGCGGTTCCAGTCTGCGGCGGAATGGCAGCGCGCCTTGCCCCTGCCCGAACCGAAGGACCGCAAGGTGGTGCTGTTGCGCCGTCTGGTTCCGACGGAACCGGTCTCCGAACCGCCGATCAGGCCGTCACTCCCTGCCGCCACGCCTGCGGCACTGCCGATCCGCCCGCGCCGCACCTTCCTGCGCGGAAACGGGGCGGACATTTCGGGCCTGCGGCGCGTCAGCGGCTTTGTGGGCGCCTGGCTGGTGGATGGCTCGACCGGCCACGTTCTGGCTGCAGAACAGGACGACCGCCACCACGACCACGAGGCGGTGATGGCCGCGGCGGTGGGTCTGGGCCGCGCCCACCTTCGGGCGATGGAGCAGGTCGATGACCGGATCGAGGACATCCTCGTCACGCTTGGACGCCGGGTGCATCTGATCCGGCCGCTTGCCCGGTCCGCCAAGGCTTTCCTTTGCGTGGCTATGGATGGGGAAACCGCGAACCCCGGTCTTGCCCGGGTGCAGTTGCGGCGTGTCGAACAGACGATCCGGCTTTAGTCGCGGCTCACGACAGCTCCAGCCGCCCGCGCCGCGGGCCATTCGTCGACGCCTCCAGGACCTGGGCCAGGATCACGGCCACCACGACCGAGAACAGCGCCAGCTCCACCCAGGTGATCCGCAGCGACTGCCCGATGATGATCGCCAGCGGATGCGACAGGATGATCCAGGTGGACATCCGGCCGCACCAGTCAGAGGTGGGCGTGGTCGGCAGGCGGATCGCCAGACAGAACAACGCCAGCGCGGTGCCCACCAGGATCGTCACGTTGTCCGGCGACGGGCGGCCAAGGAACAGGATCGCCGAGGACAGGAGCAGCGTCACCAGCGCAAGTCGCCAGCCCCAGGCGATGAAGGCCACCCCGACAAGGATCGGCAGGATCCCGAAGCTCCACAATCCGAAGGGCACGGCATCCGGCGTTCCTTCCACCGCCATAAGGACGACCACAAGAAGCGCGGTCCCAAGCGACGCGATCGGATGCTGGAACCAGGGGGCGAGGACCGACGCAAGGAAGGCGAAGGGCAATATCCACAGATGGGACCACGTTCCCGTGAGAACCATGTAGTTCTCCCACCAGCCGAATGGCTCGTCATGGGTTTTCAGGGCCAGGGCAACGCGGACGATGGCGAAGACCATCGACCAGACGACGAAGGGCAACAGCAGCCGTCGCGCCTTGCTTGCCACCGTCTCGGTGGCCGGAAGGGTCAGGATGACCAGCAGGAAGGGCACCGACAGGTAGGCAATGCGGTTGCCGGGTGCCTGGGTGAAAAACCACACAAGCCCCAGCGCCGCGATAAACCGGCCGTAGTCGATCAGTCCGTTGCGTTCTGTCGTCACGACTGCATTCCCCGCTGCCGACGCACAGGCTAAGTGTGCGCCGAAATTGCGTTTCAATCCAGTGGGTAATGCGGCTCGCCGCATCGGGGAGCCCCCGGGGGCGGGATCAACCCGTGGTTAGCGCGCTGTGGACTCCTCAGGCGGGTACCGGCAGCCCGGACTGGGCGCGCTGGCCCGTCCTGCCCTCGCGCAGGTAGCGCACACAACCAAGGTCCGCGGCTTCGATCTCTGTCCGGCGGCCACTGACGATGTCGGCCAGAACCCGGCCCGAACCCGCGGCCATCGTCCAGCCCAGCGTGCCGTGCCCGGTGTTGAGGAACAGGTTGGCGACCGGCGAGCGGCCGACGATTGGCGTGCCATCCGGCGTCATCGGACGCAGCCCGCACCAGAACTTCGCCTGGCTCTGGTCGCCGGCGCCGCCGAACAGGTCCTCGACGGAATGGGTCAGGGTGGCCTGGCGCCGGGGGCTCAGCGACATGTCGAAGCCGGCGATCTCTGCCATGCCGCCGACGCGGATGCGGTCGCCCAGGCGCGTGATGGCGATCTTGTGCGTCTCGTCCATCACGGTCGACACGGGCGCGCGGCCCTCGTCCACGATCGGGACGGTGATCGAATAGCCCTTGACCGGATAGACCGGCAGCTTGATTCCGAAATCCTTGACCAGCATCGGGGAATAGGACCCCAGCGCCACGACGAAGGCATCGGCGGTGACGCGACCTTCCGAGGTGTGGACGGCGGTGATCCGGCCCATCGAGGCCTCCAGCCGGTCGATCGAGACACCGTGGCGGAAGGTGACCCCCACACCGCGTGCCATGTCGGCGAGCGACTGGGTGAACTTGAAGCAGTCGCCGGTCTCATCGCCCGGCAGGCGCAGGCCACCGGCGATCTTGCCCCTGGCCGCAGCAAGGCCCGGCTCGGCTGCGACGCAGGCGTCAGCGTCAAGCACTTCGAAGGCCACACCGTCAGCTTTCAGGACCGCGATATCCTTCTCGGCCGCCGCCACCTGCTTTTCGGTGCGGAACAGCTGCAGCGTTCCCTGCGTGCGTTCGTCGTAGCGGATGCCCGTCTCGGCCCGCAGTTCCATCAGGCAGTCGCGGGAGTATTCCGCCAGCCGGACCATGCGCGACTTGTTCACCGCATAGGCCTCGGCCGTACAGTTCATCAGCATCCGCGCCATCCACGACAGCTTCGTCCAGTCCATGCGCGGCTGGATGATCAGCGGCGCGTGTTCCATGAACATCCACTTCAGCGCCTTCATCGGGATGCCAGGGGCCGCCCAGGGCGAGGAATAGCCGGGGCTGATCTCGCCCGCGTTGGCGAAAGAGGTCTCCAGAGCCGCAGCGGGCTGGCGGTCGATGACCGTGACCTCATGACCGGCCTTGGCCAGATACCAGGCCGAAGTCACCCCGATCACGCCCGCGCCCAGCACCACGACCTTCATCTGACCCATCCCGATCCAGCGTTGCAATCCAGGGGAAGATACGGCGGACAACGCGGGATTTCTTGGGGATTATCAGCGCTCAGATCGGACAGTGACGAAGGTTCTTCGTCATTTCTGGAAAAAACTGGTAGTTTATTGCGCATCGAAGCTGAACGACATGAGTGTTCTTCGGCTCAACCCCGATCACGTGCTCGGCACGTCCTTGCAACAGACCGGGCCGCGGGGGTGCATCGGCGCGGTGGCCCCGCTATATTCCGGGCATGAACCGTCGACTTGCCCTTCTGGCCCCGCTCGCCTTCCTGCTGCCGTTTCCGGCCGCCGCCGAGAAGATCTCGCTGCCGGCGCTGTCCGACTATCTGAACAGCCTGACCACGCTGGAATCCGACTTCACCCAGGTGAACTCGGACGGGTCGATATCGACCGGAAAGATCTACATCCACCGGCCCGGCCGCGTCCGCTTCGAATATGCTCCGCCCGACCGCAGCCTGGTCATCGCCGGTGGCCAGCAGGTCGCGATCTTCGACGCCAAGTCGAACCAGCCGCCCGAGCAATATCCCCTGAAGCGCACGCCCCTGAACCTGATCCTCGCGCGGAATGTCGACCTTGGCCGCGCGAAGATGGTGGTCGGCCACACCGACGACGGCACCTCGACCCGCGTAACCGCTCAGGATCCGGAGAACCCGGAATACGGCACCATCGAGCTTGTCTTCACCGACAACCCGATCGAGCTGCGCCAGTGGATCATCACCGACGACCTCGGCGCGCAGACCACGGTCATCCTGGGCGAGATGAAGAAGGGCGGCCAGCTGCGGGCGAGCCTCTTTGACATCACCGCCGAAACGGCCAAGCGCGGAAACTGAGGAAAGGCAGGCACACGACCGCCACCCCTAGCGGCAATAGGCCAGTTGCTCGCGGTACATCTCGGACCTGGACCCGACCTTTGCGGCCACTTCGACCAGCCACGGCTTGTTCAGGTAGGACTGGTTGGAATAGCCCGTGCGGCCCTCATGGTAGGCTAGGTACTGCGCCTCGGCGTCGGTCTTGGAGATTCCAAGCGACCGCGCGGATTCATCCATGTACCAGCCCATGAAATCGGTGGCGTCCGCGATGTCGTCCCGCTTGGCCCGGCGACCGCCCGCGCTGTCCTGGTACTCCTCCCAGGTCCCGTTGAGCGCCTGGCTGTAGCCATAAGCGGTGCTTTGCCGGCCCATCGGGATCACGCCCAGCGCAAAGCGGTGCGGGGTCCGCGCGTTGCCCACGAACTTCGATTCCTGGTAGATCGTCGCCATCTGGACATGCACCGGGATGCCCCAGCGGCGCTCGGTCCGTTCCATCGCCCGCAGATACTGCGGCCGCTCGCGGATGATCGCGCATGCATCGTCCAACTGCCTCGGCGCCGAGTAGTTGCCGCCGCCCCCGCAGGAAGCAAGGCATAGGACCACCAGCGACGCACGGAGAAACCTGCTCATCTGCCCCTCGTGCACTTTTCTTTTGTCGTAACTTTAGCTTATTCGCAGCGGGGATGAAATGGGGATTGCCTGACCTGTCCATCAGAAAGCCGCGAGGTGCCGACTGTCGGGGCATGGCCCACAGACTGTTTCCCCTGTGGCGGCGCGGCGAAGTGGACAGATTTCCTGCGAAGGCGTAAAGAAAACTTGGGGGATTGTGCTATGCAGACGACGCACGCCAAGTACCATATCGGACAGGTGCTCCGTCATCGGAAGCATCCGTTTCGTGGCGTCGTGTTCGATGTGGACGCCATGTTCTCGAACACCGAGGAATGGTACGACAACATCCCCGAAGACAGCCGTCCGTCCAAGGACCAGCCGTTTTACCACCTGCTCGCCGAGAACGGCCAAAGCTACTACGTGGCCTACGTGTCCGAGCAGAACCTTGTCCCCGACGAAACCGGAGAGCCGGTGGATCATCCCGATCTGGGCGACCTCTTCGGCGATTTCGAGGATGGACGATATCCGGTCACCTTCCAGCTGAACTGACCGGACGCCACTTACCAGTTGTTCACCCTTTGGCCCTAGCCTGCATGGAAATGCAAGCGAAGGGGTGCATCATGCAACTGCAGACTCAGACCAGGCCCAAGGTGATCTCTGTGACGGTGATCGACGACCGGATCGACGCGGCCACCGCCATCCAGTTCAAGGAACGGATGCGCGACATCACCAAGGACGGGCCCGCCCGGGTGGTGCTGGATCTTGCGCGCGTCCAGTTCCTCGACTCTTCGGGCCTCGGGGCCATCGTCGCGGTGAAGAAGCACCTTGCCCCGGACCGGGCACTGGAACTTGCTGGTCTGACCCCCACGGTCGAGAAGGTCTTCCGCCTGACGCGGATGGACAGCATCTTCACGATCCATCCCTCGGTCGAGGTTGCCGTCTCGCATGCAGCCAGCGCGTGACGTCCAGTTTCCCGCCGGCGGGTTGCACCTGACCTTTACGGCCAGCCCTTTCGACGTCCGCGACAGCCTGGCGCAGATGCTGGCCACACCACCGCTTTGCGATCTTCCGGCATCGATGCGCGGTATGGCCGAACTGGTGCTGGCCGAGGTGCTGAACAACGTCGCCGAACACGCCTATCCCGCAGGGCCGGGCCCCGTGACGGTGACCCTGACGCCGGTCGCAGGGGGAACGCAGTGCCTCATCGTCGACCAGGGCCTTGCCATGCCGGGCGGACGGGTTCCGGTGGGGGATCTCCCCAGCGCCACGACCGATGTGGGGGATCTGCCTGAGGGCGGGTTCGGCTGGCACCTGATCCACAGCCTCACCCGTGACCTCACATACCAGCGCACCGGAGCCTGCAACCGGCTCAGCTTTCTTCTGCCGAACGAAGGCTAGACCGGTCGCATTTTCTGGACTTGTCGCAAGCCTGCCATAGCGGCACCGCGCAGTCGTCATCGCACAATGTGACAAGGGCGATGCGGCCAACAGTACCGCCCCCTGGCGTGCGGATCCTCAGTCCCACCCTCTCCCGGACGTCAGGGGTCCTTTCCCCTTGGCTTCGCCCGCACTGCGGCCTAGCTTCTGCCTGTCCTGAATTCGGGGGAAAGATGCGCGACCTTCACCTTCCCGGCCGCTCGGCCGTCTATGCCAGGAACGGCATCTGCGCCACCTCGCATCCGATCGCGGCCCAGGTCGCAATCGAGGTGCTGAAGTCCGGTGGCAACGCGGCCGACGCGGCCATCGCCGGGGCGCTTGTCCTAGGGATTGCCGAGCCGCAGATGACCGGAATCGGGGGCGACTGCTTCGTCCTGCTCAAGCCGGCCGGCTCGGAAGAGATCGTCGCATTGAACGGTTCCGGCCGTTCGCCCAAGGGTCTGAACGCAGCCGACCTCCGCGCCCGCGGCCTGACCGCGATGCCCATTCAGGCCATCGAAGCCGTCACCCTCCCAGGCGCAATCGACGCCTTCTGCCGGCTGAACGCCGACTACGGGCTGAAATCGCTGGAGGAAATCCTTGCCCCCGCGATCCACTATGCCGAGGAAGGCATCCCAGTCGCCCCCCGCGTCGCCTTTGACTGGGCTGATGATCTCCCTTGCCTGAAGGGCGCCGCGCGCGACTTCTACACGCTGGACGGCAAGGCCCCGACCGTGGGCCAGGTCTTCCGCGCCCCCGGCCAGGCCGAAGTCCTGCGCCGCATCGCCCGGGAAGGCCGCGCCGGGTTCTACGCGGGCGAGGTGGCCGAGGACATGATCTCCTCGCTGCAGGCGCTTGGCGGGACGCACACGCTCGACGACCTCGCCGCCACCGCCTGCGACTACACCACCCCGGTCTCCGGCCCCTACCAGGGCGTCGAACTGGTCGAGCATCCGCCGAACGGTCAGGGCGCGACGGCCATTCTGCTTCTCAACATCCTCAAGCATTTCGACCTCAAGTCGATGGACCCCTTCGGCAGCCAGCGTGCCCATATCGAGGCCGAGGCGACGAAACTTGCCTACGACGCCCGCAACCGCTTCATCGCGGATCCCGACCACACCACCCGCCTCCAACACATGCTGAGCGACGAGACCGCCGCGAAGCTGGCGGCGCTGATCGACCCCAAGCGCGCCATGCCCGCCGCCGCCCCGCTGACCGAGGCGGTGCACCGCGACACGATCTACATCACCGTGGTCGACCGCGACCGGATGGCGGTGTCGCTGATCTATTCGATCTTCTGGGGCTTCGGCGCTGGCCTCGCGTCCTCGAAGTTCGGCATCAACTTCCAGAACCGCGGCGCGGGTTTCACCCTGCAGGAAGGCCACCCGAACGAGGCCGGTCCGGGCAAACGCCCGATGCACACGATCATCCCCGGCATGATCAGGCAGAACGGCAAGGTCCTGATGCCCTTCGGCGTCATGGGCGGGGCCTACCAGCCCTGCGGCCATGCCCGCTTTGTCACGAACCTCGTGGACTATGGCCTTGATCTGCAGGAAACGATGGATGCCCCGCGCTCATTCTCCGGCCCCGAGGGGATGGAGGTCGAACGCGGCTACAGCGACACCGTCCGCAGCGAGTTGGCCGCGATGGGCCACCAGGTGGTGATCCCCGACACGCCATTGGGCGGAAGCCAGGCGATCCGCATCGACGGCGACCTTCTCACAGGCGCGTCGGACCCCAGGAAGGACGGTTGCGCCCTTGGCTACTGACATCGACCGCTCCGCGATCTCTGACGCCATCCGCGCCCTCACCCACGGCGAGACCGACACCGTCGCGCTGATGGCCACCGTCGCCTGCGAGATCCACCACGCGCATCCCCTCTGCGACTGGACCGGCTTCTACCGCGTCGTCGCGCCCCAGCTTCTGAAGATCGGCCCCTACCAGGGCGGCCACGGCTGCCTGGTGATTCCGTTCAGCCGAGGCGTCTGCGGTGCCGCCGCCCGCAGCGGGCAGGTCCAGAACGTGCCGGACGTCGAGGCTTTCCCCGGTCACATCGCCTGTTCCTCCAGCACGAAATCCGAGCTTGTCCTCCCGGTCTGGAACGGGAAAGGCGTTCTCCTCGGCGTCCTCGACCTCGACAGCGACACGCCCGCGGCCTTTACGAAAGCGGACGAAGACTGGCTCGTCCCCCTCCTCGCCGAGGTCTTCCGCGACGCGGGCTGACCCGGTCCTGTTGCGCTTTCACCTTTGAGCAAATATCCCACGGGAGGTCCGGAGGGTGTGAAACCCTCCGGGGCCGGCCACGGGCGCAAAGGACAGACCATGACCGAGATCACCCTCCTCGACGGCGGAATGGGCCAGGAACTGATCGCCCGCGCCGGGTCTGATCCCGGTCCCTTGTGGGCGACGCGAGTGATGATCGACCACCCGGGCCTCGTCCGCGAAATCCACGAGGATTACTTCGCTGCGGGGGCCAGCCTTGCCACCACCAACACCTACAACATCCTGCATGACCGCCTGATCCCGCAGGGCCTGGACCACCTTTACCACGCGCTCCATCTGCGTGCGCTGGCCGAGGCGCACGAGGCGCGCGCCGCCGCCGGTCGCGGTCTCATTGCCGGCTCGATGGGCCCCCTGGGCGAAAGCTACCGGCCCGATCTGACGCCCCCGGTCGAGGTCTCGACCGCGCTCTACGCCGAAAAGGCAAGGATCCTCGCCCCCCACGTCGACCTGATCCTGATCGAGACGATCTCCTCCATCGACCTTGCCCGCGGGGCTCTCAAGGGCGCGCGGACCACCGACCGGCCGGTCTGGCTGTCGGTCTCCGTCCAGGACCGCGACGGCACGAAGCTCCGCTCGGGCGAACCCGTCGCCGGGCTGGCCGAAGTGCTGGCGGAAACCCCGGCCGACGCCGTCCTTGCCAACTGCTCGATGCCCGAGGCGATGTCGGCGGCGCTCGACTCGCTGAAGCCCCTCGGCCTTCCCTTCGGCGCCTATGCCAACGGCTTCTCCGAGATCACGCCGCACACCCACGGCACCTCCGCCCCGGAATACTGCGCCCGCCACGACCTTTCGCCCGAACGCTACACCGACTTCGCGCTTCAGTGGGTCGCGCAGGGCGCCACATTGATCGGCGGCTGCTGCGAGGTCGGGCCTGCCCACATCCGCCACCTCCATGCCCGCCTCATCGCCGAAGGCCACACGGTTGCATAAGCCCTCGCTCATCCCGGACTTCGCCTACGACCCGCCGACCGGGCCGCTGGCAATCCTGCACGAGGACAAGGCGATCATCGTCGTAGACAAGCCGGGAGGCCTGCTGACCGTGCCGGGAAAGCTGGAAAACCGGCAGGATTGCCTCGTCTCCCGCCTGCAGGCCGCGCGCTGGGATGCGCTGACGGTCCACCGGCTGGACTGCGACACCAGTGGAGTCATCATCTTCGCCCGCACCAAGCAGGCGCAGGGCTTCCTGGGACAGGAGTTCGAGCAGCGCCGCGCGCAGAAGACCTACATCGCCCGGCTCAAGGGACGGCTGGAGCCCGACAGCGGCACCGTCGATCTGCCCCTCGGCAGCGACTGGGACTACCGCCCACGGCAGAAGGTCGATCACGAGCATGGCCGCCCAGCGGTGACGGACTGGCAGGTCATCGATCGGACCGACGACGAAACCCGCGTCCGCCTGACCCCCCATACCGGGCGCAGCCACCAGCTCCGCGTCCATATGCTGAGCCTCGGCCATCCGATCCTTGGCGACCAGATCTACGCGCCCGAGACGCTGGACCGGTTTTCCCGCCTGATGCTCCACGCCGAGACCCTGTCCCTCCACCACCCGACCACGGGTGAGTGGGTCAGCTTCACGGCCCCGGTTCCCTTCTGACCACAGCCAGCTATCCGGCGGCCTTGGCGTTGGCCTTCGCCTTCCGGCGCTGGTAGCGCTCGTTCATCCGCGCTTCGCCGTCCTTCGATCCGTCGTGGAAGGTGCCGAACCACTTGTCCAGGGGGATCAGCCCGTCTCCGTAGTTCACCTCGAAGTACTTGTGGTGCAGGTAATGGATCCAGGCGTGGCTATCGACGCCCTTCTCCTTGCCGACCTCGATCTTGTCGAAGCCGATATGCCCCACGACCGCGCCGAACCCGGCGAAGTTCAGTTGGTAGATCGCCAGGAGCGGATGCGACGGGATCAGGAAGTGATAGGCGGCGGTGGCGAAGTACAGAAGATGCTCGACCGGATGCATCGCCAGCGACGACCAGGGCGACGGGTTGACCGAGTTGTGGTGCACCGAATGCACCCACTTGTACAGAAACGGGGTGTGGATCAGCCGGTGCACCATGAAGAAGTGAAATTCGTGCAGCACCGGCAGCAGCAGCCAGACCGCAAAGAGGTACCAGCCGCTGTCCATCAGGCCGACCCAGGGGCCGATGTCATTGGCCCAGGCCCAAAGCACCAGCACCTCCCAGGCCGTCCAGATCGGAACGCCGCTGCCAAAGGCGCGGATCATGCTGTCCAGCGTCTGACTGCGGAACAGGAAGGCCGTCGAACGATGCTCGGAGGGCCACTTGGCGTTGTACTTGAAGCGCGCGCCCTGCGCGCGAAGGATGTATAGCCGCAGTTCAAAGGCGCCATAGAACAGGAAGACGGCGATGGCGTTGACGGCGAAAAGCCACAGGACCCAGCCCCAGGCCAGGGTCTGCATCACCTCCTTCTCGGGCACCACCCAGGCCCACCAGGCGAAGGCGCTGGCGGTCCAGAGCAGGTTCCAGGGCAGAAAATAACCGGGCAGCCATTTCAGGATCGCCAGCGGGCGGGGCGGCAAGGCCCAGATCGGCGCGACCTGCGCCGGCTCGTTCGGCGTGAAGTCGCCGCGCTTGTTGTGCGTGCCATAGAGAGTGTCGTCCATTCCGCCGTCCCCTGACCGGGCCCGCTTCTGCAACCGGGCAGCCTGGCGGAAGTCTATTCCCGGTCGGCGTGACGCTCTACCCCGACCGGCACGCGGATCTGTCCGGAAGCGACGGGAATGGCACTTCCCGCGACGCGAACTTCCTCCAGCCGCCCCGCGCGGGACAGGATCGTCAGCCCGATCTCGCTGGGCCGTCCCATCTCGACCCCCTGCCGCAGCGCAAGACTCGTCTCGCCGTCGGCCAGCGCGCCCGCGGCCAGCAGTTGCGCCGCAAGGATGGCGCTGGCAGATCCGGTCGCCGGGTCCTCGGGGATGCCCGCAGTGGGCGAGAACATGCGCGCGCGGAAGTCGCAATCCTCGCCGGGCGTGTAAATGTAGATGCTGTCCACCCCGGCCGCGCCAATCACCTCGGACCAGGCGGGTTCCATCGGCCGCGCCCGGCCCAGCGCTTCCAGCGAGGCTACGGGCGCGTACAGAAACCGCGGGCCGCCTTGCCAAAGTCCGGGACGATGCGCGCCAAAGCCAATCTCGGCCTCTGTCAGCCCCAGCGCGGCTGCCAGGGGTCCGGCCTCAGGCGGGCTGGACCCGGGAACGGCGTGCGGGATCACCGGCGCGGTGAACTCGGCCTCCGTCCTCTCGCCCCGACGCCAGACCCGCACGGGCACAAGACCCGCCTCTTCCTCCAGCACGATCTGGCGGTCGAAATCGCCCGGACCCGCAGACGCGCAGGCCAGATGGATCGCGCAGCCTATGGTCGGATGCCCGGCGAAGGGAATCTCGGCCGTGGGAAAGAAGATGCGCACGCGGGCCGTGTTCGCCGGATCGCGCGGAGGCTGGACGAAGATCGTCTCGGACAGATTGAACTCGCGGGCGATGGTCAACATCTGGGCCGGCGTCAGATCGTCGGCACCCAGCACGATGGCCAGCGGATTGCCCGTGAAGGCGCTGCCCGTGAAGACGTCGCAGATGTGGAAGGTCAGCATGAATGGCCCTCAGCCAGGGTTAACGGCGGGTGAATGTCCACGACCAACCCCTTGATTCTGCGAGGCTGCGAAACCTGTCCTGCGTGGACAGTCAGACCAGCATCCCGCCATCGCTGTCGTCGCCCGCCTCTTCCAGCAGGCGGTCCAGGTTGGGAATCTGGACGTGGCGGTTGCCCTCGAGGCTGATCACCCCGTCCTTCTTCAGCGCGCTGATCTGCCGGCTGACCGTCTCCAGCGTCAGACCCAGATAGTCCGCCATCTCTTCCCGGGTCAGGGGCAGGTCCACCGACAGTGTCCCCGCCGCCCGGCGCAGGTGGAGCGCCGCGTCCCGGCGCGCGATGATCGAGATCAGCGAGGCGATCTTCTCACGCGCCGTCTTCCGCCCCAGAAGCAGCATCCACTCCCGCGCGGCGTCAAGTTCGTCCAGCGTCATCTCCAGAAGCCGCTGCGCGATGTGCGGGGTGGTCGCCATCATCTCTTCGAACGGCTTCTTGCGGAAGCAGCACATCACCAGATCGGTGGTCGCCGTCACGTCGAAGGCAGCGGTCGGCCGGCCAGGGCGCCCGACGAAATCCGATGGCAGCAGGAGGCCGACCATCTGGCGGCGGCCATCCTCCATCGTCTGAGTCAGCGTGGCGATGCCCGAGACGACGGAACCCACGAACTCCATCCGGTCGCCCGACCAGATGATCGTCTGCCCGGCCTGGAAGCTGCGGTAATACTTGATCTGCTCAAGCTTCGCGAGTTCGTCCGTCTCGCAGCGCGCGCAGACCGCCCGATGCCGGATCGGACAATCGCCACACTGAACGTGAACGGAGTGATCGTGCATCGGCCCTTCCAGTCTCTTGATCTGGGTCAAGGATAGCCCCCGACCACGCCCCTAACCTAGACTCATGACACATGACCCGCAACTCGCCCGCCTCGGGCTATTCGACGCACGCGTTCCACGCTACACGTCCTACCCGACGGCCCCACACTTCGGGTCGAACATTGGCCCGTCGGATTTTGCCAATTGGATCGAGGCGATACCCGAGAATAGCGCAGTCTCCCTTTATGTTCACGTCCCTTTCTGCCGGAGACTGTGCTGGTTCTGCGCCTGCCGGACGCAAGGCACCACCTCGGACGAGCCGGTCGCAGCCTATGTCGAGACGCTGAGGGCCGAGCTGTCCCTTCTGCGCGCACATCTGCCCCGCGGGGTGCGGCTGTCGCGACTGCACTGGGGCGGTGGAACGCCGACCCTGCTGGCGCCTGACCTGATGCGTGGGCTTGCCGACACCATCTTCGACGTGGTGCCGTTGGCCGAGGACGGCGAATTCTCGGTGGAGATCGACCCGAACGAGATCGACGATGCGCGGCTGGATGCGCTTGCGGCGGCGGGGATGAACCGGGCCTCGATCGGGGTGCAGGACTTCGACCCGTTGATCCAGAAGGCGATCGGGCGCGAGCAGAGCTATCAGCTGACCCGCGACGTGGCCGAGCGGATCCGCGCGCGGGGAGTGGCCAGCCTGAACGCCGACATCCTTTACGGACTGCCGTTCCAGACCGGGCCGCGGATTTCCGATTCGGTGCAGAAGCTTCTGACCCTCTCGCCCGACCGGGTGGCGCTTTACGGTTATGCCCATGTTCCGTGGATGAGCCGTCGGCAGCAGATGATTCCCTCGGACGCGATGCCCACGCCGGAGGAGCGGCTGTCGCTGTTCGAAACCGCGCGTCAACTTTTCGTATGGGACGGTTATGTCGAAATCGGCATCGACCACTTCGCCAAACCCGAGGACAGGATGGCCAAGGCGCTGAAGGCGGGGACCCTGCGCCGGAACTTCCAAGGCTACACCGATGATACCGCGCCCGTCCTGATCGGGCTTGGCGCTTCGTCCATCAGCCGCTTCCCGCAGGGCTTTGCCCAGAATGCCTCGGCCACGGCGGCGCATACCAAGGCGATCCGTGACGGGCAGTTCTCGACCCACCGTGGACATGCCTTTACCGGCGAGGACGTGCTCCGCGCCCGGATCATCGAGGCCATCATGTGCGATTTCTTCGTCTCCCGCGCTGAACTGCTGCGCGATTACGAGGTCACCCCGGCGCGCGTCGAGGCGCTGTTCCAGCGCGCGGCAAGCGAGTTCGGGGATATGGTGCGCGTGACCGAGGACGGCTTCGCCATCCCCGAACGCGCGCGTCCGCTGACGCGGATGATCGCCCGCGCCTTCGATGCCTATGACAGCGAGAAGGCGAAGCATTCCTCGGCGATCTGAGGGTCAGCTACGCGCCAGCCGGGTCAGCAGTTCCACCTGCTTCGGCAGACAGACCCTACGCAGATCGTAGCGGTCTCGTACCATAAGCCGCGCCGCCTCGCGCATCGCCAGGTAGGCTTCGGGCCGCGCAAGCGCATCGATCAAAGCGTCGGACCAGCCCTTGACGTCGAAGAAGTCCACGAGCTTTCCCGTGACACCATCCTGGATCACCTCTGCCACAGGCGCCGTGTTCGACCCGACAACAAGCGTCCCGGCGGCCATCGTCTCGACCATCGACCAGCTCAGGACGAAGGGATAGGTCAGATAGGCGTGGACGCGGGAGACGTGGATCAAGTCGATCAACCGGTCATGGGGCAGCTTTCCGGTGAAATGCACCCGGTTCAGGTCAAGCCGATCCTTCACCTCGGACAGGATCAGGTCTTTCCAGCTGCCACCCTGCTTTGGTGCTCCACCATAGCTGACGCCGTCCTCACCCACGATCACCACCTGTGCGTCGGGCCGCCGCGCCAGTACCTCGGGCAGGGCCCGCATGAAGATGTGGTACCCACGGTAGGGTTCGAGGTTGCGGTTGACGAAGGTCAGGACCTCATCACCGGGCGCCAGGACCCGCCCGTCCGGCAAGGCGAAGCGGGCGGCGGAGTTCGGGGCCAGCCGATCGCAGTCCACCCCGTCGAAGATCACCTCGATCTGCCGCCGCAGGATGGACGGGTGGGTGCTGGCCTGCCATTCGGTCGGGGAGACGCCTGCATCGGCATGGATCAGGGCTTGTGCAAGGTGGGCGGCGCGGGACTGGGCGATCATCACCTGATCGAAGCCCTGGGCCTGGACTTCCGGATCGAAGGACACATCCGCCGCGACGCCGCGATAGTAGAATTCCGCAAAGACCAGAAGCTTCGCCTCGGGCCAGACCTCCTTCAGAAAGAGGGTCTCACCCCAGCCGGAGTGACCGTAGATCACGTCGGGAACATAGCCCTCGGCCCGCATCCGGCGCGCGTGACGTGCGACCGAGACACCGCGGTCGGACATCAGGGTGAAGTTGCGGCCCAGGCGGGTGGCCCTCGGGTCCACCTCCTGCGGCCGGTGGCTATAGCGCAGCACCGGGACAGGAGAAGGCCGGGTGTTCGTTGCGTCGGTCAGGGCGCGCACGTCATGGCCCAGACGCTGCATCTCGGGCGCGAGGTGCAGGAACTGGCCGGGGAAGTTCTGGTGGACGAAGAGAAGCTTCACATTCCGGGTCCGAAGGCTGCCGCCATCAGAGCCTTGGTATAATCGGATGAAGGGTTCGTGAACACGGTCTCGCAGTCGCCGGCCTCGACGACATCACCTGCCTGCATCACCATCACCTTGTGCGCCATCGCCCGGATCACCCGCAGGTCATGGCTGATGAAGATGTAGGCAAGGCCCCATTTCCTCTGCAACTCGCGCAGAAGCTGGACGATCTGGACCTGCACGGTCATGTCCAAGGCGCTGGTCGGTTCGTCCAGCACCACCAGCAAAGGCCGGAGGATCATGGCGCGGGCGATGGCGATGCGCTGGCGCTGGCCGCCGCTGAACTCATGCGGGTAGCGGCCCATCATCGCAGGGTCTAGGCCCACCTCGCGCATGATCTCGGCGACCATCTCGGTCCGGTTGCGGCCGGGTTCGACGCCGTGGACGCCAAGGCCCTCGGCGATGATCTGTTCGACGGTCATGCGGGGCGAGAGGCTGCCGTAGGGGTCCTGGAACACCACCTGAATGTTGCGCCGGATCACCCGCATCGCCCTGCGACCCTTCGCCCGCCCGAAGGCTGCGCGGGCGGCGTCGATCAACTCGTCCCAGGTCTCGACCCCCGGACTGGCGTCGCGGCGGGCCTGGGCTTCGTCCCAGGTTTCGTCCAGGCGGCTGATGTCGCGGCCCAGGAAGACGACGCGCCCCTGCGAGCCGATCAGCCGCAGGATCGCCAACGCCAGCGTGGTCTTGCCCGACCCGCTTTCGCCGACGATGCCCAGGGTTTCCCCGGCGCGGACGGACAGGCTTGCGTCGTTCACGGCCTTCACATGGCCCACGGTGCGGCGGAGAAGGCCACGGTGAATCGGGAACCACACGCGGAGATTCTCGGTCCGCACGATTTCCTGAGATCCGGCGGGCACCGGCTGCGGCCCGCCCTTCTGTTCCGCGGCCAGAAGCTTCTGGGTGTAGGGATGCCGGGGGTTGCCGAAGATGTCGGCCGTCGGCCCCTGTTCGACGATCTCACCGCCCTGCATGACGCAGACCCGGTCGGCGATCCGGCGGACGATGTTCAGGTCGTGGGTGATGAAGAGAAGGCTCAACCCCTCGGCCTTCTTGAGGTCGGCCAGAAGGTCCAGGATCTGCGCCTGGATGGTCACGTCCAGCGCCGTGGTGGGTTCGTCGGCGACCAGAAGCTCCGGTCCGTTCGCCAACGCCATCGCGATCATCACCCGCTGGCGCTGCCCGCCGGAAAGCTGGTGCGGATAGGCGCCAAGGCGGCTTTCGGCCTCGCGGATGCCAACCTTGCCCAGTAGTTCGATGATGCGCGCCCGTGCCTTGTCTCCTGTCAGGCCCTGGTGAAGGGCAAGGCTTTCGCCCAGCTGCTTCTCGATCGTGTGAAGGGGATTGAGGCTGGTCATCGGCTCCTGGAAGATGAAGCTGATGTCGTTGCCGCGGATCTTCCGCAGGTTCGCTTCGGTTGCGCCGACCATCTGCGAGCCGCGATAGGTGACGGACCCAGCGACCTCGGCATTGTCCGACAGGAGCCCCACTGTCGATAGCGCTGTCACCGATTTGCCTGACCCGCTTTCGCCGACCAGCGCCACGGTCTCGCCCTTCGCAACCGAGAAGGACACGCCCTTGACCGCCTGGATCACCCGGCCGTCCTGGCGGAAGCTGACGGAGAGGTTCTTGACCTCCAGTACGCTCATCTGAAGGTCTTCCGGGGGTCAAATGCGTCCCGCACGCCTTCGAAGATGAAGACGAGAAGCGAGAGCATGATGGCGAAGGTGAAGAAGGCGGTGAAGGCGAGGTAGGGTGCCTGCAGGTTCTGCTGCGCCTGGCGGGTCAGTTGTCCGAGGGACGGCAGGTCGGAAGGCAGGCCGAAGCCCAGGTAGTCCAGCGTCGCAAGGCCCGCGATGGTGCCGGTGATGGCGAAGGGCAGCATGGTGAGCGTAGCCACCATCGCGTTCGGCAGGACATGGCGGAACATGATGAGCCGGTCAGAGACGCCCAGCGCCTTGGCGGCGCGGACATATTCGAAGTTGCGGGCGCGCAGGAATTCGGCCCTCACGACGCCCACCAGACCCGTCCAGCCGAAGATGACCATGAGTGCGACGAGTAACCAGAAACTCTTCGCCCAGATCGCGGTGATGATGATGATGACATAAAGGGTCGGGACCGAGGACCAGAGTTCGATGAAGCGCTGGAAAAGCAGGTCCGTGAGCCCGCCGAAATAGCCCTGCACGGCCCCGGCGGCGATGCCGATGACCGAGGTCAGGGCGACGACGATCAGCGCGAAGGTGACCGACAGTCGGAAGCCGTAGATCACGCGTGCCAGCACGTCGCGGCTGGTGTCGTCGGTCCCCAGCCAGTTCTTCGCCGATGGCGGACCGGGAGCGACGCCGCCGGTATCGACGATGGTGTTGTAGCTGTAGGGGATCGGCGGCCAGAGCATCCAGCCCTGCTGCACAGGCTCGCCCAGAACGGTGCCCTGCGTCTCCGCCTCGGTCTTGAAGCCTACGGGGTCATCCCAGCAGTCAAGGGACCCGCCGGTGACGATCAGGCACTGCACTTCGGGCGTGGTGTAGTTGGCCTCGGTGCGCAGGTCGCCGCCAAAGGCCACCTCGGGGTAGAACTTGAAGACGGGGGTGTAGTACTCGCCCTGGTACTGCACCAGGATCGGGCGGTCGTTGGCGATCAGCTCGGCGAAAAGCGAGATGCCGTAGAGGATCAGGAAGATCCACAGCGACCAGTAGGCGCGGCGGTTGGACTTGAAGTTGCGCCAGCGGCGCTGGTTCAAGGGCGACAGCGCCATGTCAGTCGCGCCTTTCGAAGTCGATGCGCGGATCGACCAGCACGTACATCAGGTCCGAGATGATGCCGACCACGAGGCCAATCAGCCCGAAGGCGAAAAGCGTGCCGAAGATCACCGGATAGTCGCGTTCGACGGCAGACTTGAAGCCCAGCTGGCCCAGTCCGTCCAGCGAGAAGATCACCTCGATGATGAGGCTCGACCCGAAGAAGACGCCCAGGAACAGCGCCGGGAAGCCCGCGATCACGATCAGCATCGCGTTGCGGAAGACGTGGCCGTAAAGAACGCGCGCCTCGGACAGGCCCTTTGCGCGGGCGGTCAGGACGTACTGCTTCTTGATCTCGTCCAGGAAGCTGTTCTTCGTCAGAAGCGTCAGCACGGCAAATGAGGAGATGAGCTGCGCCGTCACTGGAAGCGTGATGTGCCAGAGATAGTCGACGATCTTGCCCCAGACGCTCAGCTCCTCCCAGTTGTCCGAGGTCAGGCCACGCAGGGGGAACCACTGGAAATAGGACCCGCCCGCGAACATCACCATCAGGAGGATGGCGAAGAGGAACCCGGGGATTGCATAGGCGGCGATGATGACGCCAGAGGTCCAGGTGTCGAATCTCGACCCGTCGCGGACAGCCTTGCGGATGCCGAGAGGGATCGACACGAGGTAGGCGATCAGGGTGGACCAGAGACCCAGGGTGATCGACACCGGCATCTTCTCGAGGATCAGGTCGACGACCGAGATCGAGCGGAAATAGCTCTCGCCGAAGTCGAAGGTCAGGTAGTTCCCCATCATGATGAAGAACCGCTCCGTGGCCGGGATCTGCTCCTTGCGGCACTCGGGCGCGGTGACGGACGGCTCTCCGGTGAAACCTTCATCGCAGACGATGCGGGCAAAGCCGAACTGGACCTCCAGCCGTGCGAGGAATTCCGGCGGCAGGCCGCGGGCGCCCTGGTAGCCGGCGTCCTCTTCCTGCACCCCGCCGCCCTCGGTGCCCGAGATGTTCTGGATGGAATCGCCTTCACCTTCCAGCCGGGCAAGGACTTGCTCGATCGGGCCGCCGGGGACGAATTGCGTCAGCGCGAAGTTGATCAGCATGACCCCGAACAGCGTCGGGATCACGAGCAACAGCCGTCGAAGGATATAGGCGCCCAAAGCCCCGACCGTTCCTGATTACTTCAAGGCGCCACTGGCCTTCAGCGCCTCGGCCTTTTCGGCGTTGTACCACCAGATCGACAGTTCGCCTACTGCATAAGGGGGCAGCGTTTCGGGGCGTTCGTACATGTTGTAATAGGCAACCCAGTTGTCCCGCTTGTAGTAACGCGGGACCAGGACGAACTCGGACCGCAGCACCCGGTCCAGCGCCTTGATGACGTTGGTCAGGTCCTCGCGGCTTGCGGCGGCCTCGACCTGGTCCAGCAGCTTGTCCACCGCGGGGCTCGCATACCCCATCCGGTTGCGGCTGGAATTGTCCTTGGCCACGCTGGCCCAGGCCTGTTTCAGCACGCCCCCGGGCTCCAGACCGCCGTTGACCACCGTGGTCGGCACGGCGTCGAAGTCGAAGTTCGGCGGGCTCGCGCGTTCCTGAAGTTGCGGGTCGTCGATGATGTCGAAGCTTGCGTCCACGCCAAGCGCGCGAAGGTTTTCGACATAGGCGTTCATCACCGGGAGAAGGTCGGTGCGGGCATGGATCATCTCCATCCGCAGAGTCTCGCCCTTGTCGTTGCGGCGGATGCCGTCCTCCCCGGCGACCCAGCCTGCCTCGTCCAACAGCTGGGACGCGCGGCGCAGGTTGCGGCGGTCCAGGTTGTTGTCCGGCGACGAGACCGAACCCATCGGCACCTCGGCCGTCAGGATGCTGGCAGGAAGCAGACCCTCGTCCACCAGAGGCTGCAGGATCGCGGTTTCCTCGGGCGTCGGAGTACCCACCGCGGCCATCTCGGAGTTTTCCCAGATCGAGTTGATCCGGGCGAACAGGTCATAGAACAGCGACTTGTTCGACCATTCGAAGTTGAACATCAGGCCCAGCGCCTCACGCACGCGCGGATCCTGAAACTGCGCACGGCGGAGGTTGAAGATGATCGACTGGCCGCCGGCAATGTTGCCCGAGGGGAGGACTTCCTTCTTTACCGCGCCGGACTGGACGGCCGGGAACTCGTATTCCAGCGCCCAGCGTTTCGGCAGGCTTTCGTTGCGGAAGGTGTAGACCCCGCCCTTGAACGCCTCGAATGCCGCGTTGTCATCCGCGAAGTATTCGATGCGAATTCGGTCGAAGTTGTTCTGGCCCACGTTCAGCGGGTGCTTCTCGCCCCAGTAGTCCGGGTCGCGCGCATAGACGACCTGGCGGCCCGGCTCGAAGCTTTCCAGCACATAGGCGCCAGTGCCGAGGAAGGGTTCGAGGCTCGACTTTTCTAGGTCACGGTTGTTCTCCTCGTAGTGCTTCTTCGAGAAGATGATCGTGCCGCCAGCCTGTGCCGGCATGTCGCGGAAAGGGGTTTCCGGCGTGAAGGTGAACTTGATGCGGTAGGGGTCCAGAACCTCGACCGACTGGAACTTGCCACCGGCAACGCTGCGATACTCGGGGATGCCCTTTTCCATGAAAAGGTTGTGGCTGAACAGAACATCCTCGGCCGTCATCGGCGTGCCGTCCGAGAACTTGACGTCCTTCCTCAGGTTGAAGATCACCCAGGACCGATCCTCGGGGTACTCCATCGTCTCGCAGAGCAGGCAGTAGGCGGCGCTGACGTCGTCCAGCGTGCCGGACAGGATGGATTCGTAGAAGATCGACGACAGCGCGGCCGAGGTGCCGGCGATGGCGTAGGGGTTGAAGCTGTCGAAGCTGCCCGGCGCCCACTGGCTCATCTCGCCGCCCTTCGGCGCGTCCGGGTTCACATAGGGCAGATGGGTGAAGTCCGCAGGAAGCGCGAGGTCGCCGAAGGTCGAGATGCCGTGCGACTTGATGATGGTTTCCGCCCGGACCGGCAGGGCCAGCGCGCCCACTGCCACGACCAGTGCCCCGGTGGCGATCAGGGGACCCCAGTTGATCCGCGCCGCTTTCGCCCGTGCAACCACCCGCTTCCCTGTCCGCATCCGCCAGCCTCCCCTGCTTGCTGCCTGATCATACATTTATGCTATTTCGCGCTTTGTCGAGGCAACAAGCCGCGATTGCGCGCGCGTTTGCGTGAGCAAAATGGAAAAGCCGCCCGAGTGGGCGGCTTTGCATCTTGCTCGGGCGGCGAAACTTACGGATTCGCGGCCATGTAGGCGATGACATTTGCGCGGTCTTCCGGCTTGGGCAGGCCGGCAAAGGCCATCTTGGTGCCGGGGATCGCCTTCTTCGGGTTTTCCAGGAAGGCGAACAGCGCTTCGGGCGTCCAGGGTTCGGCCGAAAGGGCGGCCATCGCTTCGGAATAGGCAAAGCCCGCGGCGGCGGCATGGTTGCGGCCGACCACGCCGTTCAGGTGGGGGCCGACGCCATCGGACCCGTCCAGCTTGTGGCACGAGCCGCATTTCTTGAACACCGCCTCGCCGGCAACCGGATCAGCCACGGCCATCAGCGCCGCGACATCCACCACTTCGCCTTCGCCTTCGGCCGGCGCGGCCTCTTCGCCGGTGTCGATCGTATAGGCCTGGGTGATCTCACCCTCGGCATGTTCTCCGCCGTGGCCCTTGCCGCCGACGGTGTAAAGTCCGTCACCCGCCCAGTTGACCAGCATCAGAACCAGAAGCGAGCCGCAAACCGCGCCCACCGCCTTGGTCATCGTCATCGTGTCGAACATGGGTCTCACCTATCTGGGGTCTCTCAGTTGCGCGGTATCTATCCGCTTCCCCCAGTCGGTTTCAAGGTGTAGACGCGCGACGAAACGCCCCGTGGGGCAGGTTTTCGACAGGGGATCACGTCACATGGCCGGTCGCATCGCGTTTCAGGGCGAACTCGGGGCCTATTCGCACCAGGCCTGCCAGCAATCCCGCCCGGATTTCGAGCCGGTGCCAAGCACGACATTCGAGGAAGTCGTCGACAAGGTGGCGCGCGGCGAGGTGGACCTCGGGATGCTCGCGGTCGAGAATTCGACCTACGGCCGGGTTGCCGACGTCCATTCCCTTCTGCCCCGCGCGGGGCTTCACATCGTGGACGAGGCTTTCGTCCGCGTGCACGTGAACCTTCTGGGCGTGAAGGGCGCGACGCTGGCCGACGTGAAGGAGGCGCACGGCCACGTGGTGATCCTGCCGCAATGCGCGGGCTTCCTGAAGGCGCATGGCATCCGGGGCAAGGTGTCCAGCGACAACGCCCGCGCCGCGCGCGAAGTGGCCGAGGGCGGGGACAAGACCAAGGCCGCGCTGGCGTCGGAGCTGGCCGCCGATATCTACGGGCTGGAGGTGCTGGCCCGGCACATCGAGGACCAGGCCAACAACACCACGCGCTTTCTGGTGATGTCCCGCGACCCCGACCATTCGCGCCGGGGCCAGGGCAAGATGATCACCACCTTCACCTTCCGGGTCCGCAACATCCCGGCCGCCCTCTACAAGGCGCTGGGGGGCTTTGCGACCAACGGCGTGAACATGACCAAGCTGGAAAGCTACATGGTCGGCGGCACGTTCACCGCGACCGAGTTCTATGCCGATATCGAGGGTCACCCCGAGGACCCGAACGTCGCCCTTGCTCTGGAGGAGTTGCGCTACTTCACTTCCGAAGTGCGCATCCTGGGCGTCTATCCCGCCGACCGAGAGCGCGGCTAGGTCTGTACCTGGCTGCGTTCGTAGCGGTCCTTGATCCGCGCGCCGATCGCACCCAGGCGGGCTTCGAACTTGGCCTGGACCCTGCCCTTGCCCAGCCGCATCGTGTTGATGAACAGGCGCGCCGCAAGCGTCTTCGGCTTGAACTCGAAATCCACCCGCAACCGGCTTCGCCGCGGCGACAGGACCATGACCTCGAACCGCGCGGACCCCTCGATCGACGGGCCGTCCAGCGCCAGGACGACGAGCTGGTTTTCGATCTGCTCGGCAAGGGTCAGCAGCACCTTGCGCGGCTTGCCTCGGAACTGGCCACGGACCCGCCAGGCTGCTCCGACCCCGCTGGGCGGCGTTCCCGCTGGACGCTCGATCTCGGCACCGTTGCGCACGGCGTCGCGCTCCCAGAACGCGTGGTCGACAAGGACCGAGAAGACAAATGCGGCCGGGACCTCGAGGTCGGTCTTCGCACTGAGTTTCATTTACACACCGGCCCCTTCGCCCCACACGCACATCCGGCTAGATTTGGGTCAATCCAGCCGGTCCGCAAGCCAGTTGCGCAGAATGAAGTTGGCGATCGATCCATGCCGCGCCGGACGGACCACGGGGTGAAGCCCGGCAAAGGACTGGACCAGCTCTTCCCGGGACAGCCACAGCGCCTGCTCCAGCTCGTCCGGGTCAAGCGCGATCTCACGGTCCAGTGCCTCGGTCCGGGCGCCGATCATCAGCGAGGCCGGGAAGGGCCAGGGCTGGCTTGCAAGATAGGAGACCTGGCCGCAGCGAACGCCCGTCTCCTCCTGCACTTCACGGCGGACGGCGGCCTCCAGCGTCTCGCCAGGCTCAACGAATCCCGCAAGGAGCGAGAACATCCCCTCGGGCCAGCCCGGGCTGCGGCCCAGAAGCACCGAATTGCCCTGCGTGACCAACATGATGACCACCGGGTCGGTGCGCGGGAAATGCTGCGCGCCGCAGGCGGTACAGGATCTTTGCCAGCCCCCCATGACCAGATCCGAAGCCGAGCCGCAGGCGGCGCAGAAGCGGTGGCTCTGGTGCCATTGCAGTAGCGCCTTGGCGGTCGCCACCAGTTCAGCCTCGCGCGGGGTAAGGCCCGTCATCACCCCCCGGAGTTCCATGAACCCCTCGTCGCCGGACAAGGCAGGGTGGCGCTGCACCGTGGCATCGAAAAAACCGGGGGTGGGTGCATCGGAGCCGGGGTCAGGTGCCCAGACCGAGATGTCCGCCGCAAAGCGTGGCACCCCGTCGTCGAGCCCCAGAAAGACAAGGGAACCGGTTTCCGCCAGCACCGGATGCCCAGACGAAACCCAGGCAGGCCGCGCGCCCTTCATCAGCGGTTTGCCCCGCCAAAGCGGCAGGACACCGCCCCGCGCGAGCGCTTCGGCCAGCCCTGCGGCGTCGCGCCGAAGTCCTGCCCGGCGGTCAAGGCCCGAGCCGCCGAACGTCACCGTCTCTGCAATCTTCATGGCCAGGCCGGCTCTCTCTTCCTGCAATTCATTCCGCAGAAGACCCTTGGCCGACTTTCGGAAAAGATCAATTCCCGTCCGACCGCGCATTAACAACCTGCGCGGGAATAACGACAATTCGCCATAACATTGACACAACTGGAAAGATACATCGGCGCTGGGTCCTGCCTTCTCCTCTTTAGCTTTGACCCGGTCATCGTCGGTTGTTCTGAGTATTTTAACAGTCGCTGGAAGGGTGATGTATCAGGTTCCCGTTGCGTCAGGTCTCCATTCGCTGCCGTCGCAGGATTCAGACGTCGAGGCCGCATCGCAGGAGACCGAGGCAATCGAAAGCCCGCCCTGCCGCCGCCCGCTTGTGTCCCTGCGGCTGATCGCGACGAGTGACCTGCACGCCAGCCTGATGCCCTATGACTACTGCGCGAACCGGCCCAATGCGGACATGGGGCTTGGCGCGGTGTCGCAGCAGATCGCCGAGGCGCGGGGCGAGGCGCGGAACTGCCTCCTGTTCGACAATGGCGATTTCCTGCAAGGCAGCCCGCTGGCCGATTACGCGGCCACGGCCCGTCGCCGCCGCGCCCATCCAGTCATCACGGCGTTCAACACGCTGGGCTACGATGCCGCGACGCTGGGCAACCACGAATTCGACTATGGCCTGCGCTTCCTGACCGAAGTGCTGTCCGAGGCGCGGTTCCCCTTCGTCTCGGCCAATATCGCCACACGCCTCGGCTCCAGCCCGGCACGGGACGAAACCCTTGTGCCGCCTTTCACGATCCTGCGGCGGCAGATCTTCGACGACGAAGGGAATGCCCATATCCTGCGGATCGGCGTGATCGGCTTTGCTCCGCCCCAGATCGCGGACTGGGACCGCGATACGCTGGGCGCCCAGGTTTACACGCGGGACATCCTTGCTTCGGCCCGTGCCTGGCTGCCGCGGCTAAGGGCGCGGGGCGCCGACATCATCGTGGCGCTGGCCCACACCGGGATCGGCCCGCTCGACCCCGAGGACAGAAGCGAGAATGCCGCGACCGCGCTCGCAGCGCTGGCCGAGATCGACGCCGTCGTCGCGGGTCACAGCCACCAGGTCTTCCCCGGCCCGGCCTTCGCAAGCACTCCGGCCATCGATGCGGTTCGCGGGCTCCTGGCAGGAAAGCCCGCCGTGATGCCGGGTCATTCGGCAAACCACGTCGGCATCATCGACCTTCGGCTGAAGCGCATGAACGCCGGAGGCCGCCGCTGGCAGGTCATCGGCTCGCAGGCCCGGATCGGTCAGCGGAACGACCGCACTCCCACGCCGGCCCTGCACCAGGCGCTGGTTCCCGACCACCGGGGCGCGCTGGCCTGGTCGCGTCGCCAGCTTGGCGAGTCCGCGGTTCCGATCCACACCCATTTCGCCACGGTCGCACCCTGCGCGGCACTTGGCCTGATCGCGGACGCCAAGGCCGAACATGTCCGCGCCGCGCTGGACGGAACCAGCTGGTCCGACCTGCCGATCCTCTCCTCTGCCACGCCGTTCCGCGCCGGTGGAAGGAATGGACCCGCGAACTTTACCGACATCCCTGCCGGCCCCTTGCGGATGCGCCACGTGTCGGACCTATATCCCTTCCCCAACACTCTCGTTACGCTCCTGCTCACCGGGGCCGAGGTTGCCGACTGGCTGGAACGTGCGGCCGCGATCTTCCAGCGCGTCGCGCCGGGCGCAGAGGATGCGCCGCTGCAGGACGAAAGCGTGCCCTCCTTCCTTTTCGAGGTGATCCCCCAACTGTCCTATGCCATCGACCTGTCGCAGCCCTCCCGCTTTGACGGCCAGGGCCGCCTGGTCCAGCCCGATGCGCACCGGATCACCGGGCTTTCCTTCAATGGTCGCCCCGTCGATCCGCACCAGGAGTTTCTGCTGGCGACGAACAACCACCGCGCCGGGCGGGCCAGATTGCAGGACCCTTCTGCAGATCTGCAGGTGGTGTTCACCGACGGGGCCCGCGTACAATCGGTCATTGCCGCCCATGTCCAGGCCAAGCGCCGGATCGGCGGTGCCGTGCCGCGCAACTGGCACTTCCTGCCGATGCCCGGCTCCAGCGTGCGCATTGCCACCGGCCCGGGCGCCGCCCCGCACCTGTCCGACCTGTCCCCGTACCGGCCCAAGGCAATCGGGCAGGATGGCGAAGGCTTTACCCACTACCGGCTGCACCTCTGATCGGCTATGCCTCGCCGCGGAGGCCCCAATGTACGACGCCATTCTCTTCGACCTTGACGGCACGCTGATCGACACCGAAAGCATCGCGCTTGCCACCGGCATGGCGGCCTTCGCCGCGCATGGACATGCGGTGGACGAGGCGTTCATGCATGGCCTGGTCGGCAAGGACGAACCCACGGCCGCGCAAATCATCCGGTCGGCCCTGCCAGGGGTGGACTTGGATGCGGTCAACCTGCACTGGCGCAAGGGGTTCAATGATGGCGTGGACAACGGGCTGGCGCTGAAACCGGGCACGCTCGACCTGCTGCCCGCGCTCTCTGCCCCCTTGGCCGTGGTCACCTCCACCGGACGTGTCGGCGCGCATCGCAAGCTGGGTATCGCCGGAATCGCCCAGGCCTTCACCCACGTCGTCACGCTGGATGACGTGCAGGCCCCGAAGCCGGACCCGGAACCCTATCTCCTGGCGGCCTCGCTGTTCGGCGTAGCGCCCGGACGCTGCCTCGTGTTCGAGGACAGCGAAACCGGGGCCGAGGCCGCGCATCGCGCCGGTTGCGTCGTCGTGCAGGTTCCGGACATCGTCCCCAGCCGGGGCCGCTGGGCGCATCACCTCGCGCCCGACCTCCTGACCGGGGCGCGCATGGCGGGGCTCCTGTAGCCCCTACGCCTTCCTCGCTTGAAGCTCGCACAGGCAGCTGATCGGCTCTCCGTGATTGCGTTCGACCTGTGCGTCGGGGGCCAGCTTGTCCATCTTCCGCGCAAGGTCGATGTCCAATTGGCTCAGCCCGTGGCAGTCGTGCGTCGTAAGCGTTACATCCACCACGTTGTAGACATTCTTCCATTCCGGGTGATGGTTCAGCTTGTCCGCCGCCAGGGCCGCGCGGGACATGAAGCCCCAGGCTTCCGAGAAATTGCGGAACTTCCAGACCTTGCGGATCGCATCGCGGCCCGGAACGGCGGCCCAGCCGGTTTCGGCGAGGGGTGGCAGTCCGGCCTGCCGGTCGGTTTCGGTCAGAAGCTGGCTCATGTCCTGGTCTCCACGATGAGTGCATTGTCCTTAGCATTGGCCGCAGCCAGCGCCGGCCTGTCCTTGAGCCTCGCCCAATAGGCGGAAAAGGTGTCGTTCGCCGGGATCGTGCCGAACTGCATCCCCCAGCCCAGTGCCGAGCCCACATAGACATCCGCCGCCGTGAAGCGTCCGTCGGCAATGTAGTCGTTCGCCTCCAGATGCCTGCCCAACGCGCGCAGCACGTCGTCCAGGTCGCCATAGCCCGCGCGACGCTTTTCCTGCGGGTTCGTCGTCAGCCAGCCGAACGACGTGTTGACCACCGCCTGCTCCAGCGGACCCGCCGCGAAGAACATCCAGCGGAAGTAGGCGGCCCTGTCCTCGGCCATCAGGCCCTTTTCGGGGAAGGTCATCGCCAGGTAGGTGCAGATCGCCGCATTCTCGGTCACGATCTTCCCGTCATGCACCACGGTCGGAACCTTCCCCATCGGGTTCAGCTTCAGATACTCGGGCGCCTTCATGCTGGTGTAGTAGTCAAGCACCGTCGTCTCGTAGGGCTGGCCGATTTCCTCAAGCATCCAGCGGGCGATCCTGCCGCGTGACTGCGGATTGGTATAGAAATGCAGCATCGGGTCCTCCTTGACGGAAGCCTACTCCCGCCCCTCGCATTTCCGGAAGGGGCCGTATGAGGTCAGCACCTCGATCTCCTCCCCCACCGCGCGGCGTTCCGCCTGCAGATAGCGGTCAACCGCCGTCCGGAACGCGGGTTCCGCAAGCCAGTGGATCGAGTGGACCTCGACCGGCAGATAGCCGCGTGCCAGCTTGTGCTCGCCCTGCGCGCCGGCCTCCACGCGCTGCAGGCCGTGCGTGATCGCCCAGTCGATGGCCTGATAGTAGCACAGTTCGAAATGCAGGCAGGGGTGGTCCTCGGTGCAGCCCCAGTAGCGGCCATACAAGGTCTCGCGCCCGATGAAGTTCAGCGCACCCGCGACAGGGCGGTCACCGTTGAAGGCCAGCACCAGAAGCATGTCGTTTCGCATCGTGTCGTGGAAGCGCGTGAAGGCCTTGCGGGTAAGGTAGGGCGTGCCCCATTTCCGGCTTCCGGTGTCCTGGTAGAAGGCCCAGAACGCATCCCAGTGCTGCGGCTCGATCTCGTCGCCCGTCAGCGCGCGGATCGTCAGGCCCGAGGCCCGTGCCGTCTCGCGCTCCTTCCGGATCATCTTTCGCTTGCGGCTGGAGAGGTCCGCGAGGAAGTCGTCGAACCCGGCATAGCCCCGGTTTTCCCAATGGAACTGCTGGGTGACCCGGTGCAGCGTGCCCTCGACCCCGGCCAACGCCTCGGCCTCCTCAGCAGTGCAGAAAGTGGCGTGCAGGCTGGATAGACGGTTCTGCGCCGTGACCGCGATGGCCCCCTGCCACAGGGTTTCACGGTGGACAGCGTCGCCCAGGAACCGCCGCCCCGTCGCCGGGGTGAAGGGGACCGCGATCTGCAGCTTCGGATAGTAGCGTGCCCCGGCCCGCTCCAGCGCATCGGCCCAGCCGTGGTCGAAGATGTATTCACCCTGGCTGTGAGATTTCACGTACATGGGCGTCACCGCCAGCAGCTTGCCCGCATCCCGCAGGGCCAGCGGGCGCGCCTGCCAGCCCGACCCCGCCCCGGTCGAACGCGAGTCCTCCAAAGCTGCAAGAAAGCGGTGCGTGGTGAATGGGTCCGTTGGGCGCCCGGCCGCCTGCTCGGGCGCTGCCACCGCGTCCCAGTCGGCGGCGGAGATGTCGGCAATGCTGTCGTGCAGGGTCAGGTCGGCCATTCTCGCCCTCGGGTCAGGGGATAGGTGGCGGGCAGGCCGCGAAGGTCAAGCCGGAAGCGCGGCGGGATAGCCCTCGAAGGTCACATTGTCGGCAACCTTCCGCGCCAGCGCCTCATCCGCAGCCGAACGGATCGTCCAGCACAGGATGTCGGCACCCTGCGCCTTCAGCTCGGCCACCCGCGCGCGCCCAAGGTCGCGGCCTTCGTGGCTGATGAAGCTTGACCCGGTAGCGTCGTAGTTGGGAATGGGTCTCAGGCGATCGCAGACCTCGACCGGCAAGGGAGCCCAGTCGTCGGGATAATAGGCCGAGGTCGTGATCCCGCGCGGCAGGTGGGGTGCCAGCCGGGCCATATGGGCGACGGAATGCGGGTTGAAGGACATGAGCGCCACATCGCCCCCGTATCCCTTCAGCGCCTCGGCCGTCGCCGCCTCCAGCCGGCCATCGGTCGGGCCCATGACCATTGTCTGGTCCTTGATCTCGATCAGCAGCGGAACCCGACCGCCGATCAGATCCAAGACTTCGGCCAGCGTCGGGATCGTATCGGTCGAGCCCTTCAGTCGGATCTTGCCAAGCTCCTCCGCCGAGCAGGCACTGACGAGGCCGGTCTCCTCGGTCAGGCGGTCCAGTTCCTCATCGTGAAAGACCATCGGCACGCCGTCCGCCGAAAGCTGAAGGTCGATCTCGATGGCGTAGCCGGCCGCCACCGCCGCCCGGATCGCGGAGGGAGAGTTCTCGATCCGACCCGCCGCACGGTCATGGAGCGCGCGGTGGGCGATGGGCAGCCGCAGGAAGCTGGCGGGAAGCGGGACGCGGGTCATTTCAGGGCGAAGATCGCCTCGATCTCCACGGCCACGCCCAGGGGTAGCGACGCGGCCGAGACGGCGGATCGCGCGTGGCGGCCGGCGTCGCCCAGGACGGCGACCAGGAAGTCCGATGCGCCGTTGATGACCTTGGGCTGGTCGGTGAAATCGGGGGTGGAGTTCACGAAGCCCACCAGCTTCACCGCCCGGTCCAGCCGGTCCCAGTCGCCACCCACGGCCTTCTTCAGCTGGGCCAGCAGAGAGATCGCGCAGCGCTTCGCGGCATCGGCACCCTGTTCGAAGCTCAGGTCCTCGCCCAGGCGGCCCTTGATCAGGCCCTGCTCGTTCTGGCTGATCTGGCCCGAGACATGGACGAGGTTCCCCACCTGGACGAAGGGGACGTAGTTCGCGGCCGGGGCAGGCGCGTCGGGAAGGGTGACGCCGAGGTCGGCGAGGCGCTTTTCGATCGGGTGCATTGGGGGTCTCCGGCTTGGGTCGGGCGGAGCCTATCGCGGGGGGCGGGGGCAGGCAAGGGCGGGGCTGTCCACGCCGGACAGAGCTGATCGGTCAAGGAAAATCAATCCCTTGGCCGTGGACGGTGACGATCCGTTTACTCTGTTGCCGGCGCAGCCGCGCCATCCTGACCGTCTGCCGGGGCGGTCGTCCCATCCTGACCGACAGCGGAAGACTCACCGCCGATGGAGGCGAGATAGGCCGCCACGTCCGCAGCCTCTTCCGCCTTGGTCAGCTTGAACGTCATCTTCGACGTGGCGCCCTCATCGCCTGAAGCCGCCTTCACCCAGGCGGTCGGGTCCTGCAGATAGGTGGCAAGCTGCGCCTCGTCCCAGACTGCGCCCTTTTCCTTGGCGGCAAGGATCCCTTCGCCGTACTTGAAGTCCGGGTCGCTCGCGACCGGCTTGCCAACAAGGCCAAAGAGGTTCGGGCCGGTCTTGCCGCCCTTCTGCACCTCGGTCCCGTCGGCACCGATGATCGAGTGGCAGGCCTTGCACTTCCGGAAGCTGGCCTCGCCTTTCACCGGATCGGCGGCAAGGGCGGGGGTCGCTACGGCAAGCGCCAGCAATGCGACGACTGGTTTCAGCATGGGTCATCCTTTCCGTGGTGCCCGGCGCAAAGATGCAGGCCCGACGGGCCGGGCGCAGTGACTTGGGTCATGCGGGCGTGTGCAGGGACCAAACCCCGGGGCGCGGGATGGGTTCCAAGCCTTGGCTCAGGCAGTCCGGAATGCCCCTGCCAACGGTTCGGGCAGATCGAATTCCTGCAGGACACGCGCGCGGCCGGCATCGGACATCTTCCGCGCCGTCTTGCGAACGATGTCGAGCGTTGACTCTGCGTCCCGTTCGGCGGCGAAGGGGGCGAAATACCAGCGGACGAAGACGAAGCAGATCACGTCCTCCAGCGCCTGCACCTCGGCGTCGCGCTTGATCCCCTCCTTGCGGAGAAGGACGCCCACCCGGTCCTGCGCCTCGGGCGAAAACCCGGCCTCGGCCATGATCCCCGCGACCCGCGCGGCGTGCCGGCGGCCCTGCTCACGCCGCCACTCGAGGTAGCCGGTCTTACCCTCGGGGTAGTCAGAACGCGGCAGCAGCCAGCGTTCGACGTGCTGCCCCCGGGCAGCAACCTGCAGGACCTCGGACGCATCCGGAAAGAGCCGGGCCAGTTCCTCGGTCATCCGCTGGCCATAGACCAACGCCTCGCCCTTCGGATCGGCCGCATTGGCCGCGTCGATCAGGGCCAGGGCCCGCGTCAGATGATCGCTCATGCTCCCCCTCCTTCGGCCTTGCCTCTGCCATCTGGTTACCGCGGGACATTCCAGAAAACCAGCGCGCGAGAACGAGGGGCAGGGAACCACGTGGCCTGGCCCGCGTTCCCACGCGGGGGAAAAATCATGCTGAGAACGCCGCTTTGCGATCTACTGGGCTGCGAAGTGCCCGTGCTTCTGGCCGGAATGGGCGGGGTCGCAAGGTCCGAACTTGCCATCGCCGTCGCGCGGGCCGGGGGTTACCCCATGCTGGGGATGGTCCGCGAGGACCCCGGGTTGATCGAGACCGAGATCGCCGCCGTCCAGAAAGCCACCGACCGGCCCTTCGCGGTGAACGTGATCCCTTCGGCTACCGATCCGGAGCTGCTGGACCGGCAGATCTCGCGCTGCCTCGACCTGGGTGTCCGGCATTTCACCTTCTTCTGGGACCCGGTGCCCCAAGTGATCGAACGGGTTAAGCGGGCGGGGTGCCTTGTGCTGCACCAGGTCGGGACCGTCGCCGCGGCCGCGGAAGCCGAGGCCGCGGGCGCGGATGTGATCATCACGCAAGGCATCGAGGCCGGGGGCCATGTCCACGGCCGGATCGGAGCCATTGCGCTGGCCGAGGCGGTGCTGGACAGGGCGCGCGTCCCGGTCGTCGTCTCGGGTGGCATCGGCTCGGGTCGGGGTCTGGCGGCGGCGCTCGCGATGGGGGCGCAGGGGGTCCAATGCGGTACCGCCTTCCTCGCCACGACCGAGGCCTGGGCGCATGACTACCACAAGACCCGTGTGGTCAAGGCGGACGGCGCGGACACGGTCCTGACCGATGTCTTCGTGCTGAACTGGCCCAAGGGCGCGGCGGTACGGGTCCTTGCCAACAGCGTGACGAAGGCCAAGGGCGACCGGCTGCTGGGACACGACCCGGATACCCTGCCGCGCGAGGTGATCGCGCATGACGCGGGCCAGCCGCTTCTGCGCTATTCGACGGACTCTCCCATGCGCCACACCACCGGGTCACTGGAGGAGATGGCGCTTTATGCAGGCCAGGGTGCGGGCCTGGTGCGCGACGTTGTTCCGGCAGCCGAACGGCTGCGGCGGATCGTCGAGGAGGCCGAGGCCTGCCTTTCGGCGGTGTGCCGATGACGGGCCGCTGCGCCTCGCCGCCCTGCCTCGCCGAGGGCTTCGATCCATCGGATCTGGACCTGCAGCAGTCCGAGGACGTTGCGCGCTGGCGCAAGGCCGAACGCAAGCGGCTTCGCGCCGAGCGGGACGGGATGAGCGTGGCCGCCCGGCAGGCGGCGTCGCGGGCGATCAGCGATGCGCTGACGTCCCTCCTGCGCGAGCGGATGGGGGATTTGCGCGGCCGGGGGATCTCGGGCTACTGGCCGATCAAGGGCGAGCCGGACCTGCGCCCGGTCCTGACCGGCCTCCACCATGCCGGCGCGCGGGTGGCGCTGCCCCTCGTCGAGGTGAAGGCCGCGCCGCTGGTCTTCCGTCGCTGGACGCCCGAGATGCAGATGGTCAGGGGCGACTGGAACATCCCGGTCCCGCCGCCCGAAGCCGAGGCGGTCGTGCCCGAGATCGCGCTGGCCCCGGTGGTGGGCTGGACGCGGGACTGCTACCGGCTGGGTTATGGCGGAGGCTACTTCGATCGCACGCTGGCCGCCCTGTCGCCCCGGCCCTTCACCATCGGCATCGGCCTCGCGTCGGCCCGGCTGGAGACAATCTTTCCGCAGCCCCATGACATTCCGCTGGACGTGATCCTGACCGAGACAGGGATCGCCTCAGCCTGACGCTTCCTTCAGCGAAGCCGCAAGGTTCTGCGCCAGATAGTCCAGCAGGGCCCGCGTCCGCCGCGCCAGTTTGCGCTGACCGAGATGGACGGCATGGATATCCAGCTTCGGGCCACGGACCTCGGGCAGGACGCGTTCCAGAAGGCCCTCGACCAGGCTGTGCTGAACGACGTAGTCCGGGCAGAATGCGATTCCTTCGCCCAGGATTGCCAGGTCCCGGGCCGCGCGGGCGCTGTTCACCAGGAAGCGACCCGTTATCGGAACGCGGCAGAGCGTGCCGTTCTCGACCAGCGGCCAGGCCCCGTCGCCGCGCAGGTTCGTATCGCGGATGCAGGCGTGCTGGGCGAGATGGGACAGGGTTTCGGGCCGCCCGGAACGGTCAAGATAGTCGGGGGAGGCAACCAGCAGAAGGCCGATCTGGCCCAGCCTGCGAGCCACCAGCGCCGAGTCTTCAAGTCGCCCGATACGGATCGCGAGGTCGATGCCCTCACCGGCAAGATCAACGTATCGGTCGGAAAGGCGCAGGTCGATGGTCAGGTCGGGATGCGCCTGCCTGAAGCGGCGCAGGAGCGGGACCAGGAACAGCTCGCCATGCGTGACCGAGGCCGAGAGGCGAATGGTGCCGGAGAGCCCGCGGCGGTCCTCGCCCAGGCTGGCGGTCATCTCGTCCAGCTGCTCCAGCCAGCCGGGAAGCGTCGCCATCAGCTGCTCGCCCGCCGCCGTCAGGCCCAGTCGGCGGGTGGTGCGGTGGAGAAGCTGGGTGCCGAGGCGCGCCTCAAGCTCGGCCATGTATTTCGAGGCGAGCTTCGGCGACAGCCCAAGCCTTTGCGCAGCGCCCGAGAAGGATCCGGTTTCCACCGCCGCCACCAGCACGCGGAGGCCATCTATCAGGTCCATTCTGCCGCCATTTGGAACGTTATGGCGAAAGATATACCACATCATCGCCGTTTTCGCCAGAACGGGGCGGGATCATATGGGGAGACCAGATGTTCCTTCGACGGAGACCCGAAATGATCGACCTGAAAACCGCCCCTTACGCCGTGACCGCCGTGCGCGTGACCACGGGCGCCCTGTTCCTTTACCACGGCCTCGTAAAGTATCTTGTCTTCACCCCCGCCGGGACAGCCGCCTATTTCGAAAGCATCGGCCTGCCCGGTGCGCTTGGCTACCTGACCATGCTGGCCGAGATCCTGGGCGGCATCGCGCTGATCCTGGGTCTGAAGACCCGCCTCGTCTCGGCCGCGCTGGTGCCGGTGCTGCTGGGAGCTGCCTACTTCGGCCACGGAACGGCGGGCTTCGGCTGGTCGAACGCGGGTGGCGGCTATGAATACCCGCTGATGTGGGCCGTGGTGCAGGCGGCTCTGGCCGGTCTGGGCGACGGCGCATTTGCGCTGTTGCCAGGGTCGAAAGAGACCCGCGTGGCGCAGCAATACGCCTGACCGTTACCCCTTGCGCCGTCCTTCAGGGGGCGGCGCGTCTGGCAGGAGAAGAACGATGCTCGTGAACGGCAAGTGGACAGGGGACTGGCAACCCGTGCAGGCCAAGGACGACCAGGGCCGCTTTGTCCGCCAGATCTCGTCCTTCCGCAACTGGGTTACGGCGGACGGTGCCCCCGGTCCCACGGGAAAGGGCGGCTTCAAGGCCGAGGCGGGACGTTATCGCCTGTACGTCGCGCTGATCTGCCCCTGGGCCTCGCGCACTCTGATCGCGCGGAAGCTGAAAGGGTTGGAGGACCTTGTTCCGGTGACCGTGGTCAACCCGGTCCTGACCGACGAAGGCTGGGCCTTTGGCGGCTACCCTGGAGCGGATACCGACGCGCTGCATGGCGCGACCCACATGCATCAGCTTTACGCCCATGCCGACGCAAGTTTCACCGGCCGCGCCACCGTGCCGGTTCTCTGGGACACCCGGACCGACACCATCGTCAGCAACGAAAGCGCAGACATCGTACGGATGTTCGACGCGGCCTTTGCCGAACTCGTCCCCGGCAAGCCTTTGCTTTACCCCGACGACCTGGCCGAAAGGATCGACGCGCTGAACGCCGAGATCTACGACAGCCTGAACAACGGCGTATACAAGGCCGGCTTCGCCTCGACCCAAGGGGCCTATGACGAGGCGGTGAGCGGCGTCTTTCAGATGCTTGACCGGATTGAGGAGCGGCTGACCGGCGATTACCTTTTTGGCGACCGCTTCACCGAGACCGACATCCGGCTGTTCGTCACGCTGATCCGCTTCGACGCGGCGTATCACGGGCTCTTCAAGACCAATCTGCGCCGGATCCAAGACTATCCGCGCCTGCAGGCCTATCTGGAACGGGTGCTGCGGCTTCCCGGCATTGCCGGGACCGTGGACATCGGGCACATCAAGGCCGGCTACTACTCGATCAAGGCACTGAACCCCTCGGGCATCGTTCCCGCCGGCCCCGCGCATATCGACGCTCTGATGCGGTCGGTGGCATGACGCGCATCGTTCTTCTTCACGGCGTCGGCAGTTCCGGCGCCGGGATGCGGCCGCTGGCAGACGCGCTGGGGCTGGAGGCACATTGCCCGGACGGGCCGGAGGCCTTCGACATGGGGCCGGGTCGTCAGTGGTTCTCGGTCAGGGGCGTGACCGAGGAGAACCGTCCAGCGCGGGTCGCCGCCGCGCTTCCCGCCGCGCGGCACATGATCGAGACACTGGGCGACCCGCGCGAGACCTGGCTGGTGGGCTTTTCGCAACGTGCGATCATGTCCCTTCACCTGGCGGCCGAAGGGCTGCCCGTCGCGGGTGTCATCGCCATCGCCGGGCGGCTGGCCGGACCGGTCGCGGCGCGGAAGGATTGGCCGCCAATCTGGCAGTTGCACGGCGCGAACGATGGGGTGATGCGGCTGGAAGTTGCAGAGGCGACGGAAAGGTGGCTGCGGGAGGCAGGTGCGGCGCCCGAGTTTACCGTGTTCCCCAGCCTTGGACACTCGGTGGATGCCCGAATGCTTAAACGCCTGCGCGAAATTCTGGGCTAGACCGACACTTCCGCCCGCAGCGCCGATTGCTCGAAGCCGGCCTTGGGGCCAGAGGCCGAGACTGCCCCGCGCCGGAAGACGTAGAACTGGTCGGCTAGGCCGTAGGCGAAGTCGAAATATTGCTCGACCAGCACGATCGCCATGTCGCCCTGGTCCTTCAGGTAGCTGATGACCCGGCCGATCTGCTGGATGATGTTGGGCTGGATGCCCTCGGTCGGCTCGTCCAGGAGCAGGACCTTGGGCTTCATGATCATCGCCCGGGCAATGGCCAGTTGCTGCTGCTGCCCTCCGGACAGGTCCCCGCCCCGGCGGCTTGTCATGTCCTTCAGCACCGGGAAGAGCTCGTAGATCGCGTCGGGCACCTTGTGCTGCGACTTCGGCAGAAGGGCAAAGCCGGTCTCCAGGTTCTCGCGCACGGTGAGAAGCGGGAAGATCATCCGGCCCTGCGGCACGACGGCAAGGCCGCGACGGGCCATCTCGTGCGCCTTTAGGGGACCGAGCGTTTCACCGTCCAGTGTCACCGTGCCGCCGGACCGGGGATGCGTTCCGGCGAGCGCCTTCAGGAAGCTCGTCTTGCCGACCCCGTTAGTCCCCATGATCACGGTGACCTCCCCGGCCTTCGCCTGGAAGTCGATCCCGTGCAGGATCTGGCTGCCGCCGTAGTGCAGTGTCAGTCCTTGCGTGGTCAGCATCATCCGCGCCCCAGATAGACGTCGATCACCGCCTGGTTCTTCGTCACGTGATCCAGGCTCCCCTCGGCCAGCACCGCGCCTTCGTGCAGCACGGTGACCTTGCAGTTCAGGCGGCGGACGAAGTCCATGTCATGCTCCACCACCACCACCGCGCGGGTCCTAGCGATGTCGACCAGCAGCTCGGTGGTCTTCTCGCGCTCGGCCAGCGTCATGCCTGCGGCGGGTTCGTCGACCAGCAGCAGCTTCGGCTCCTGCGCAAGAAGCATCGCGATCTCCAGCCATTGCTTCTGGCCGTGGCTCAGGATGCCGGCCTTCTTCTGCAGGCTGTCGCCGAGGCCCACCTGATCCGCCAGTTCGGTGATACGGTCCTCGTCCTGCGCGGTCTTGCGCCAGGCGAGAACGGCCCAGGGGCTACGGGCGGCCTTCAGGGCCAGGGTGAGGTTCTCGTGCACCGTCTGGTCCTCGAAGACCGTGGGCCGCTGGAACTTGCGACCGATCCCGGCGCGGGCGATCTGGGCTTCCGACAGCTTTAGGAGGGAAACGGATTTCTCGCCGAAGGTCACCGTCCCGCTGTCGGGCCGGGTCTTGCCGGTGACGATGTCCATGAAGGTGCTTTTCCCCGCGCCGTTCGGGCCGATGATGGCTCTGAGCTCGGCCGCGCCGATGGCGAAGGTCAGGTTGTTGATCGCGCGGAAGCCATCGAAGCTGACGGTGACGCCCGAAACTTCAAGAAGCGCGCTCATTCCTGCGCCTCCCGTTCCATAAGCGCGCCCTGGTCGGGGCCGAGGGGCGCGCCCTTGCGGTCTGGTTCACGGACCCCGGCAAAACGGTCGACAAGGCCGCCGAGACCCTTGGGGGCAAAGAGCGTGACGCAGACGAAGGCCAGGCCCAGCAGGACCAGCCACCAGTCCACCCAGTCGATGGTGTAGATGCCGAGGTTGACCGAAGGCACCCGGCCGCCGGTGAACCAGCTGGAGAGAAGCGAGACCAGCGCCGCGCCGATGACCGCGCCGTAAAGCCTGCCGCGCCCGCCGATGGCGACCCAGACCGCAAGGTAGATCGACGCGATGGGGGCCAGTTCCGCCGGGTTGATGATGCCGGCCTGCGGATAGTAAAGCGCCCCGGCCAGCGCGCAGATCACTGCCGTCAGGGTGAAGACGAAAAGCTTGTAGCCCTCGACGGAATAGCCGAGGAACCTGACCCGCGCCTCGTCGTCGCGGATGGCGCGGATGACCGACCCGAACTTGCCCGAGACGATCGCGTGGAGGATGAGGTACGCAGCGGCAAGGGCTGCAGCAGAGGCCCAGAAGAACCACAGGCTGACGGCGTCCTGGCTGGCGGTGACTCCGGGCAGGTTCTGCAGGCCGGAAAGGCCGTTGTTGCCGCGCAGGCCGGAGTCGTTCTGGAAGAGGTATAGTGCCAACGCCAGCGTCATCGCCTGGGTCAGGATCGACAGGTACACGCCCGTGACGCGGGACCGGAAGGCCAGCCAACCGAAGACCAGCGCGAGGAAACCGGGGACCAGCACGACCAGTGCAAGCTGGGCGGGAAGGCTGTGGGCGAAGGCCCAGATCGCCGGCAGGTCGGACGCTCCGACCACTCCGAAGATCTGGGTGGCGATTCCCTGGGAGATCTCCTCGGCCGTCGCGGGCAGTCCGCCGTTTGCGAGGGACGCAACCACGATCTCCTCGGTCCGGGCATACATGAGCCACATGCCGATCATGTAGCCGCCGAGCGCGAAGAACGCCATGTGGCCGAGGCTGAGGATGCCCGCGTACCCCCAGATGAGGTCCATCGCCAGCGCGGCGAGGCAGAGGCAGAGCGTCTTGCCCAGGGTCTTCACGAAGGAGGTGGAGACCAGGCCGAATTGCGCGGCCACAGTGACGGCGATGGTGAAGACCGCGAGGCAGGCGATGAAGATCACCGCCGATCGGTGACGGGGCTGCAGGAAGGTCATCGTGCGGTCCCCCTCTCGAGAGCAACGGTGGAGACAGGTGCCTTCCGTGCCCCGACCTGGGGGAAGGCCGGGACGGGAAGGTCCCTGGGGGAGATGGCGGGAACAAGTCCGGCGAGGAGGATCCTAGTCATGGTCAATCCCCCGCCGCCCGGCCACGCAGCGCGATGATCCCGCGGGGCCGGAACTGGATGAAGAGGATGATGAACAGGATCATGTAGGTCTGCGCCGCCAGCGTGTTCGAAGGGTTGAAGAACTCGATCACCTTCTGCAGTCCGCCGATCATCGTGGCCCCCGCCAGGGTTCCCCAGATGCTGCCGACGCCGCCCACGACCACGGTCATGAAGGACTGCACGATGTAGTCCGTGCCAAGCTCGGACGTCACCTTGGCGAAGAGCCCGATGGCCACCCCGGCGATGCCCGCAATGCCGGAGCCTAGGCCGAAGGTCAGCATGTTGATGCGGTCGGGGTTGATCCCCATGCTGGCCGCCATCGCGGGGTTCTGGGTGACCGCGCGCACTTCAAGGCCAAGGCGGGTGCGCTTCATCAGCCACAGGAAGAAGGTCAGGAACACCAGCGCGAGGACGAAGATCGCGATGCGGATATAGCTGATCGAAACCACGTCGTTGATGACCAGCGCCCCGTCCAGCCAGCCCGGGGCGGTAAGCGGACGCGCCTGGGTTCCGAAAACGTTTTTCAGAATCTGCTGCAGCGCGATGGAAATGCCGAAGGTGGCAAGCAGCGTCTCCAGCGGGCGCTTGTAGAGGTGGCGGATCACCAGCCGTTCCATCGCCACGCCGGCCCCGAAGGTGACGGCGAACGCAAGGGGCAGCGCGATCAGGATCGACAACGTGTAGTCGGGTACGAAAAGCTGGACGACGAAGCCCGTATAGGCGCCGATGGTGATGAACTCGCCATGCGCCATGTTGATCACGCCCATGACGCCGAAGGTGATGGCGAGGCCGATGGCGGCGAGGAAATAGATCGAGGCGAGCGACAGCGCATCAAGCCCAAGGTCAGCCGTCTGCATAACGCCGACCTTGGTGCCGATCCTGTCCAGCGCGGCCTGGGCGGCAGCGGTCACGGCGGGGTCGGGTTCGGCGTAGACCTCGAAGAACTTCGCGTTGGCGAGGGCTGCCCTCGCCTCGTCGTCGGTGGCGGCAACGGGCACCGCTCCACTGGCTTCCAGCGCGGTATAGGCGCGGTCACGGGCGGCCTGGGTGTCAAGCTCGGCCACCGGAATGCCGCCCACCATACCTTCCTTGAGGTTGGCAAGAAGGGCGGCCCGCTGCTCTTCCAGCGTCAGGCGGGCGGGGGCAAGGTTCGCGGCGACGAGAAGGGCGTAGGCCTCGTCCTCGGGGATGTCGGTGCCAAGCCGCAGCTCCCGGGCAGTGTTCGCCTCTGGCGGCGTAATCGCGGCGATGCGGGTGGTGGCGACAAGCGGGTTCAGCGCGGCGCGGAGGTCGAGGCCGAGGTCCGCGCCGAAGCTGTCGATGGCGGCCACGCGGGCCTCGGAGGACGGGTCGAAGCGCAGGGTCAGCAGGCGTTCCAGACGTTCCTTCTGCGCCTTCAGGGTCGGGTCCTGCTCGGTGGCGATGGCGGCCCGTAGCGGCTCCAGCGCGTCTGCGGTCGGGTCCTGCGCGATCGAGGTCAGCGCGGCCTGGCGCTTGGCGGGGTCGGGGTCCGAAAGCGTGAACTGCACAAGGGCCGTGGCGATCAGGCCCCGAACCCCGGCGTTGGGCTTGAGTTCGGTGAAATCGGCCTTGGCGGCTGTCCCGGCGGGCGTGCCGTCCAGCGCAGTCAGGGCGAAGCCATCCCCCTCGGGCGAGGCCACGAACATCGCGCCGTCGGACTTGCGGATCACCAGCCGCTTGTCGGCCCAGGCGGAAAGGATGTCATCGGCCATCGCATCGCCGCTGGCGGCAAGTTCCGCAATCACCGGGCCGATGGTCTGGCGCGAGGGCTTCTCGATCTGGGCGCGGTTTTCTTCGACGATCCGGGCAGCCTCCTGCGCGTGGCTTGGCAGGGGCACAAGCCAACAGAGGGCCGCGAACAGGAGGGCGGTCAGGCGCATGGGATGTCCGGGGAAAGGAAGGGGTGGGAGGGGGCAGGCCCCTCCCACTGGGTCAGCTTAGTAGTTCGAGGTCAGCTGGACGCAGGTCTTGGTCTCGGTGTTGTACATGCCGCACTGGAGATCCTTCCAGTTGGCATCCAGCACCGCAGATTCCGGCAGGAAGTCGGTCCAGGCGTCGCCGGCAACCGGCTCGGTCTGGCTGATGATGTCGAACTGGCCGTCGGCGCGGATCTCGCCGATCAGCACCGGCTTCGTGAGGTGGTGGTTCGGCAGCATCTCGGCGATGCCTCCGGTCAGGTTCGGGAACTTCTGGCCCCACATGTTCTCGCGCACCTTGTCGACTTCGGTCGTGCCGGCGGCGGTCACCGCGTTCACCCACATGTTGAAGCCGATGTAGTGGGCTTCCATCGGGTCGTTGGTGACGCGGGCGTCGTCCTTGATGAAGGCCTTCCAGGCCGCGATGAAGGCCGCGTTTTCCGGGGTGTCGGCCGACATGAAGTAGTTCCAGGCGGCCAGGTGCCCGGCAAGGTTGGTGGTGTCGAGGCCCGAAAGCTCTTCCTCACCGACCGAGAAGGCCACGACGGGCAGCGTGTCGGCGGTGACGCCGGCGGCCGCCAGTTCCTTGTAGAAGCCGATGTTCGCATCGCCGTTGATGGTCGAGATGACGCCGACCTTCTTCCCGTCCGCGCCCAGCGCCACGACGTCACCGACGATCTTGGACCAGTCCGAGTGGCCGAAGGGGGTGTAGTTGACGAAGATGTCTTCCTTCGGGATGCCCTTGGAGATCAGGTAGGCCTCAAGAATGTTGTTCGTCGTGCGCGGGTAGACGTAGTCGGTGCCCAGAAGTGCGAACTTCTGCACGCCCAGTTCGTTCAGATAGTAGTCCACCGCCGGGATCGCCTGCTGGTTCGGCGCGGCGCCGGTGTAGAAGACGTTCTTCGACGATTCCTCGCCTTCGTACTGGACGGGGTAGAAGAGAAGGCCGTTCAGTTCCTCGATGACCGGCAGCACGGACTTGCGCGACACCGAGGTCCAGCAGCCGAACATCACGTCGCACTTGGACACGGTCAGCAGTTCGCGCGCCTTTTCGGCGAACAAGGGCCAGTCCGAGGCCGGGTCCACGACCACGGCTTCCAGCTGCTTGCCGAGGAGACCGCCCTTGGCGTTCTGCTGCTCGATTAGCATCAGCATGGTGTCCTTCAGCGTCGTCTCGGAAATCGCCATCGTGCCGGAAAGCGAGTGCAGCACGCCGACCTTGATCGTCTCGGCCTGCGCAAAGGCGAAGCGCGGCATGGTCATCGCAGCGGCAGCAGCGGCGCTGGACAGAAGCGTGCGTCTGGTAAGTTTCATGGTGTCTATCCCCTGTTTCGTGCCCGATGCTGGCCGGGCGGGTTGGTCTTCTCGGGCCTTGGGCCGGCGGCCTTGGCTGGGGACAGGAAAGCGGGGTCCGCCGCGGGCGCATAGGAGAACGGGTTCCGTCGCGGGCGACCCGCTGGCAGACGGCGCAATTTTGTGCGCTGGCCAATGCTGCAGCGCAGAAATCAGGCAGCGTGGAGAAGGTGTAGCGCCTGCCGGGCGGGCAATCGGCCTGTGGAAAAGGCAGCGGGCGGAAAGGAGGCTCCCTTCCGCCCGCCATTGGCGCTCGTTGAGTCGCGTTTACGCTGCGTCAGTTTTCAGCCGCAGCCCGCCGTGCTTGACGATGAAGTCGACGACCTGATCCACCCCTTTGCCGTGGCGCAGCTGGGCCATCACATAGGGTCGCGCGCCCCTTGCCCGGGCCGTGTCGGCCTCCAGCAGCACCGGGTCCACACCCACATGCGGGGCGAGGTCGGTCTTGTTGACGACCAGAAGGTCGGACTTCGTCACCCCCGGCCCGCGCTTGCGCGGGATGTCCTGCCCGGCGGCGGTGTCGATGACGTAGATCGTGAGGTCTGCAAGCTCGGGCGAGAAGGTGGCCGCAAGATTGTCGCCGCCGCTTTCGATCAGGATCAGGTCAAGGTCCGGGAAAGCCCGGTTCAGGTCGGCCACGGCGGCAAGGTTGATGGACGCATCCTCGCGGATGGCGGTGTGGGGGCAGCCACCGGTCTCCACCCCCCGTATCCGCGACGCGGGCAGGACCTGGGCACGGGTCAGCGCCTCGGCATCCTCGCGCGTGTAGATGTCGTTGGTGATGACGGCCATCGACAGGCGGGGGCCCAGCGCGCGGGCCAGCTTTTCCGTCAGCGTGGTCTTGCCGGCGCCGACGGGACCGCCGATGCCGACGCGAAGGGGGCCGTGTGTCATGTGCGGAAGATCCTTACGTCCTGGGTTTCGTGCTGGAAGGCGGCAAGGTCGGCAGCCAGCGCCGAGCTGCCAAGGTCGTCGAGGCTGGCACTTGCGGCCCGGGTGCCCAGCGCCTCGATCTCGGGCAGGAGGCGGGCCAGGACCGCCTGTCCCTCGGTCTGGCCAAGAGGCACATGGCGGGTGGCGATGGTGCAAAGGTTGCCGGCAAAGTTCTGCAGGTAAAGCTGTACGACCTGCGCAGGGGGCAGGGCCAGTGGCGCGGCGGCCTCGCCAAAGGCCACCGGAAGCATCCGGGGCTTGAGCGGGCGACCGGTCAGCCCCGCAACCATCCGCGCCAGTGCCGCGCCTTGTTCGCTGCCCTCTTGCAGACGTTCGGCCGAGGGGGCCAGCGCCCGGGCCAGCGCGTCCAGCGCATCGTGGTCGGCGTCCGCAGCCAGCGCATGGCCAAGAAGGACTGCATCCTGCCAGCCCGCACCGTATTGCAGGATGTTGTGCAGCCATTCCTCAAGGCTTGCCGCGTCGGTAACGTCCGCTGCCGCGATAACCCGTTCCAGCCCGTGGCTATAGGCAAAGGCCCCGGTCGGGAAGGCGGGGGAAAGCCATTGCACAAGGGTCAGAAGCGCGGTCACGTCGCGCCCTTGGGGGCATGGAAGTGCATCTGCCCGTCGCCGTGGTGGTGCCAGCCGAATTGCGCGGCCTCGTCATGGGAATGGTCGTCGCCATGTGCATGACCCATCGTCCGACCATGCCCATAGGCGCCACCCTCGGGCTTGAACGGCAGGCTTTCGCGGCGGATCGTGGCACCCAGGCCCATCAGCATCCGTTCCAGCACGTGATCCTCGCGGATGACCAGACGGTCGGGCAGGATCTGGCAGGGCGTATGGCGGTTGCCGATATGCCAGGCAAGCCGCGTCAGGTCGCCGGTGATGATCAGGACAGCCTCGGGCGCGGGGACGATCTCGATGTTCAGGCCATCTACCGCGAACCCCCAGTAGTCGTCCAGATTGGTGACGGACGGAAGGTCCACCAGAAACTCCCGCCCGCCTGCCGTGGTCAGCAGCTTCCGCCGCATCAGGCGCTGGTCATAGTCCATGACGACGCGGTCATGGGCCAGGGGAGGGGCGGATTTCAGCAGCGTGGTCATGGGTCAGAACAGGAAATAGCGCTGCGCCAGCGGCAGCTCTTGCGCCGGGGCGCAGGTGATGACTTCGCCGTCGGCGCGAACCTCGTAGGTCTCCGGGTGGATTTCCACCTTGGGCGTCGCGGAGTTGTGGATCATGTCGCGCTTCTGGATCGTCCGCGTGTTCTCGACCGCCAGCGTGTCCTTGGCGATGCCCAGCCGGCCCCGCAGGTCATCCTCTTGCGCGGCCTTGGACACAAACACCACAGCCGAGCGTTCCACCGCCCGACCCAGCGCGCCGAACATGGGCCGCGAATACATCGGCTGCACGGGGATACTTCCGTTCGGGTCGCCCATCTGCGCCACGGTGATCATGCCCCCGATCAGCACTATCTCGGGCTTGGCACCGAAGAAGGCCGGGTTCCACAGCACCAGGTCCGCGCGCTTGCCAACCTCGACGCTGCCGATGTGCTGGCTGATCCCATGCACGATGGCCGGGTTGATCGTGTACTTGGCGATGTAGCGGCGGACGCGGAGGTTGTCGTTCTGCCCCTGCTCTTCCGCCAGCCGACCGCGCTGGACCTTCATCTTGTGCGCGGTCTGCCAGGTGCGGGTGATCACCTCGCCCACCCGTCCCATCGCCTGGCTGTCCGACGAGATCACCGAGAACGCCCCCATGTCGTGCAGCACGTCCTCGGCCGCGATCGTCTCGCGCCGGATGCGGGACTCAGCAAAGGCCACGTCCTCCGGGATGCGCTTGTCGAGGTGGTGGCAGACCATCAGCATGTCGAGGTGTTCCTCCACGGTGTTGACCGTGTAGGGCATCGTCGGGTTGGTCGAGGACGGGAGCACGTTCTGCCAGCCCACCACCTTCATGATGTCTGGCGCATGGCCCCCGCCCGCGCCTTCGGTGTGGAAGGCGTGGATCGTGCGGCCCTTGAAGGCGGCCAGGGTGTTCTCCACGAACCCGCTTTCATTCAGCGTGTCGGTGTGGATCATCACCTGCACGTCCATCTCGTCGGCGACGGAAAGGCAGCAGTCGATGGCGCCGGGGGTGGTCCCCCAATCCTCATGCAGCTTCAACGCCGCCGCGCCGCCACGGACCTGCTCGACGATCCCCTCGGGCAGGCTGGCATTGCCCTTTCCCGCGAAGGCCAGGTTCATCGGCAGCGAGTCCGCCGCCTGGATCATCCGCCCCAGATGCCAGGGGCCGGGGGTACAGGTAGTCGCCAAGGTGCCATGCGCCGGACCGGTGCCGCCGCCGAGCATCGTGGTGATGCCGGAATGGAGCGCGTCCTCAACCTGCTGCGGGCAGATGAAATGGATATGCGCGTCCATCCCGCCCGCGGTCAGGATGCGCCCCTCGCCCGCAATGATCTCGGTCCCCGGTCCGATCACAATGGTGACGCCGGGCTGGGTGTCCGGGTTCCCCGCCTTGCCGATGGCGGCGATCCGCCCGTCCCTCAGGCCCACGTCGGCCTTGTAGATGCCGGTATGGTCGATGATCAGCGCATTGGTGATCACCGTGTCCATCGCCCCCCGCGCGCGGGAAACCTGCGATTGCCCCATCCCGTCGCGGATCACCTTGCCGCCGCCGAACTTCACCTCCTCGCCGTAGGTAGTGAGGTCCCGCTCCACCTCGACGACGAGGTCGGTATCGCCCAGCCGCAGCCGGTCGCCGGTGGTGGGGCCGTACATGCTGGCATAGGAGGCGCGGGAGATCAGGGCGGGCATCGGGACCTCTAGGGTTTGCCGGGCCCGCGACGGGCCAGGCGCTTGACGTTGGACTTGGTGGCTCTTGCGACGGGCCGCAGCGCGGCTTCCGCGACATGGGCGGGGGACTTGCCGGTCAGCACGGCGGTCGAGGCCGCGACGGCGGACTGGCCGAAGGCGGCGACCTTCTCGGACGACATCCGGGCGTTCTCGCTGGGCAGGACGCGCCACATGCCCATGAGGCCCATCATCCGCATGGTGATGACCATCTGCGCCTCGGCCAGCATGAAACCGGTCCTCATCGACAACGCGATCATCTGTGCGGGGGTCATCATCGGGTACATGGGGCTCTCCTATGGCCGCGCGCCGGCCGGCGCCGGGATGGCACCAGCGGGACGGGCAGAGGGGTAACGCCGCAACGTGTCAGCCATGCTGCGTCGGCCGGTCACGACTTGGTGTGCGGCACGGGTCATGCCTGGAACCTCTCATCCACCGGGACCGACAGGGCCGTGGCCAGCGCGTTAGTCTGGCTGGCGAGCGCGATGACCGCCAGAAGCTCGCCATGCATCGCAGGCGTCATCCCCTTCGCCTTCGCCGCCGCCGTGTGGGAATGGACGCAATAGTCGCAGCCGTTGGCGGTGGAGACAGCGACGTAGATCAACTCCTTCACCAGCGGGTCCAGCGCACCGGGGGCCATCACGGCTTGCACCCTCTCCCACGTCGCCTTCAGCGTCGTCGGGTCATGCGCCAGGGCGCGCCAGAAGTTGTTCACATAGTCGGTCTGCCGCTTGGCCCGGATGTCGTCGAAAACGGCGAGGGCGTCCGCCCCCGCCTCCTGATCCGTCAGAAGGGGAACGACCGCCATCACACCACCGCCATGACGCGGGCCGGGCCGCCGGTGCCCTGCTTGTGCTTCGGCGCACCGATGAAGACCGTGGCGCCGGTGGCCGGTAACTGGTCGAGGTTCGCCACGTTCTCGATCCCGAAGCGCCCGCCCGGAAGCCACGAGAAATGCACCGCGAAATCGGCGGAATTGCCGGGGTCCAGGGACAAGGTGTCCACCCCGATGCAGGCCACGTCCATCCCGGCCAGCATGTCGGTCGCTGCCTTGGAGAAGCCGGGGAAGGCGAACTTGCCGTCGGGGGTGTTGCGGAACTCGGGCGTCTCGACCTTGGCCGCCCATCCGGAGTTCATCGCCACGCAGGCCCCCGCCGGGATGTCGCCGTTGGCGGAGACCCAGGCCTCGATGTCCGCCGGTTCCACCATCGCGTTGGCGTCGTCCTTGGCCTTCGCCGTCAGGTCCAGGACACAAAGCGGGCAGACCAGTTTCTCCGGGGCGAGGTCGGCGACCGAGGTGCCGTCGGCGGTGAAGTGCAGGGGCGCGTCGATATGGGTGCCGGTGTGTTCGTAGATCGTCAGCTTCCACAGCTGATAGCCCGAGTCCGCGAACTTCACCGACGGCTCGTAGAGAATGCCGGGATTGCCATCGAAGGTGGGGAAGTTGCCATCATAGGCGTGGGTCAGGTCCACCACCTTGCCCGCGGCCTGTGCAAGCGCGGGCTTCGCGGTGGTCAGGCCGGTGGCGATCACGGCGGCGGTCGTCGCGGCCGCCCCGCTGAACAACGCGCGGCGGGACAGCATCGAGGACTTGATGTTTTCGATCAGGCAGGCGTCACACATGGGTCGTTCTCCCGATTGATTGGAACGACCAGCGTCCTCCCGCCCTGCCTCTCGCGTCAAGCGTCATCCCAGCGGTCCCATCACCTTCTGGTTGAACCCGTAGACCATCCGCGCCCCGCCGTAAGGCACCAGCCGCACTTCCCGCGCCTGCCCCGGCTCGAAGCGCACCGCTGTCCCTGCGGGGATGTCCAGCCGCTGACCGCGTGCCGCCTTACGGTCGAAGGACAGGGCCGCGTTCGTCTCGGCGAAATGATAGTGGCTGCCAACCTGCACCGGGCGGTCCCCGGTGTTGGCGACCATGACCACAGTGACCGGCAGACCGGCGTTCAACTCGATGTCACCCTCGGCGGGCAGGATCTCGCCGGGGATCATGACCGCGACCACAGCTTCCAGACCGCGTAGCCCAGCACCGCAGCGCCCAGCGCGATCAGGGCCATGTGGTCGGGTTCGGACAGGAAGTGCAGCAGGCCGTCGGTCCGGTGGTCGCCGGGGTGGGCCAGGGCCGCAGAGGGCAGGACAAGGGCGGCGGTTGCAATGCGTTTCATGGGGCCTCTCAACGGATCGGGTGGTGGACGGTGACCAGCTTCGTCCCGTCGGGGAACGTCGCCTCGACCTGGACGGAGTGGATCATCTCGGGGATGCCCGCCATGCACTGGTCGGCGGTAATGACATGCGCGCCCGCTTCCATCAGGTCGGCGACGGTGCGGCCGTCGCGGGCCCCTTCGACGACGAAGTCGGTGATCAGCGCCACCGCCTCGGGGTGGTTCAGCTTGACGCCGCGCTGTAGCCGCCCGCGCGCGACCATCGCCGCGACGCTGACCAGCAGCTTTTCCCGCTCACGGGGGGTCAGGTTCATCGTTCTGTCCTCACATCTGCCAGACGCGGGGCACGGGCCCGTCGCGCAGGACTTCCAGAAGCCGCAGCAGCTGTCGCCGCAGGGGCCAGCCGTCCGCCGCCATCAGCCGCACCACCAGCTTGCCATCGAAACCCGAGGCGCCGGCCCTGACCCCCGGCTCGTCCAGCACTGCCCGGACCCGGCCCAGCGCCGCCTCGGCCCCCTGCGCCACGAACGCCAGCGAGGCGAAGGCACGCGCGCCCTGAAGCACGCCCACGCCCGCAGCAAGCGCCGCCGACGTCAGACGCAGCGGCTCGACCAGAACGGCGCGGCCGTCGCGCAGCACCTCGCGCCGGTCAAGGAAGGAGAGATCGCGGACGGTCTCGCCCATCGCGGCGCGGCCCAGGACAACTGCCTCCAGTACCAGGCAGGACGCATCGGCGGCCAGAGAGACCGTAGTCCGGCGCTGCAAGGCGGAATGATCGAACAGGATCGTCTCCTGCGGCAGCCAGTCCAGATGCGCGCCGGGGCCGACCTCGTGCCGGATCTCGACCTCGGCCACCCCAGCAGCGCTGCGATAGGCGCGCTCGGCCGTCTGGGTCGTGGCCGTGACGCGGCACCCTGCATCCAGCGCCACCCCGAAGGACAGCCGGTCGCCCCCGGTCATCCCGCCCGAGGTGTTCAGGAACACGACTTCCGGCCCCCGGCCCGTGGGGTGCACGAAGGCCTTGGCCGATCCGGACTGGTGCAGCACCGCCAACTTCGTCCAAGCCCCGGTCCGGCGGAAGGACAGGCGGGCAGCGCCGTGGCTGCGTTCGGGACGTGGGGCGGGCAATGCAGTCATGGGACGATGATGCGGCGACTTCTGCGGTTTCATCCCCAGAGCTAGTTGACTTGCCGCGGCCCGGTCTTTCGCGAACGGGCCCGTCGCTGGCAGTGCCGGCCGTTAAGTCCGGGAACTGCTGCAAAACCGGGCAGATTGCACAAGTTTGCACCAGGCCGCGAACCCGCGTGCAGCCTTTCAAGTGACTTTCTGCCGAGGCGGACAGGAACAACCGTCGGTTGTCGTTTTTGCCTGTCGGGCGGGAGGTTTTGCTTGTACAGGTCCGGAAACTTGCGAATATGATAGCATTCTCCGGGGAAGGGGGCGTCTGGTGCGGCTCAAGTCGCTGTCTTCGCGCCTGTTCTTGGTGACGGCCGTGGCGCTGCTGCCTGCCGTCGCGATTTCCATCTCCAACGTGATGACCGTGCAGCGAGACCGGACTGCGGACCTGCACGCGGATGCGCTGCGGACGGCCGAGCTTGTCTCGCTCGAGGTCGAGCAGACCCTTGGCGGCCTCGAAAGCGTGCTGCGCACGCTGGCCGCGGCACCCGTTGTGCGGACCTCGGACCCGGCCTGCAACCAGCTCTTGGCCGATGCAGTGGGCGCGGTGGGCTTCATTGCCGAAATTCACATCGTGAACCTTGATGGCAGCATCCGCTGCGCTTCGGTCTCGCCCGCCACGGTAGACCGCGCCCCAGCGGAACTGCTGGCCCAGGCGAACGCCGACAAGCCGCGGGCGGGAGAGTTCCACCAGAGCGCCTCTGACGGCGCCCCGCGCCTGCCCCTTGCCCTGCGCATCGGCGACGGGCCGGGCCAAATGCCGGGCGTAGCGGTCGCGCATCTCGACCTGGTATGGATGGAGCAGCGACTGCAGCGCCGGTCGCTTTCTCCGGGCAACTCGCTGACCATCGTCGACCGCACCGGCACGATACTGGCCCGGGTACCCGAACCGGAGCGCTTCGTCGGCACCCAGATCCGCCCCGAATTCATGCCGCTTCTCGAAGAGATGCAGCCGGGGTCGATGGATGTCGTCAGTCAGGATGGGACGCCCCGCATCATCGGCTACTTTCCCCCGGCTGCAAACGCCTCGGGCCTTTACGTAAGCGCCGGCTATTCCATCGCCGAAGGACTGGAGACAATGCGGACCGTGGCGTTGCAGGCGCTTGGCCTGGCGCTTCTGGGGACCGTGCTGGCGATGATCCTCGCCTTCTACACCGCCCGCGTCTTCATCGCCCGCCCGGTCGGCGTCCTGATCGACACGATCACGGCCTGGCGGAACGGCGACACCAGGGCGCGGACGGGGATGAACGCGGACAACGGGGAAATCGGCGATGCCGGAGCGGCGCTTGATGCCTTCATGGCCGAAGTGCTGAGCAACCGCGATGCCCGGAAGAAGGCGGACGAGGCGCGTGACCTGATGCGGGACGAGTTGGAGCACCGCGAAAAGAACCTGATGGCGACGATCCAGGCTGTCGCGCGGCAGACCTTCACCGACCCCGGCAGCACCGCCGCGCTTCACGTTTTCTCCGACCGGCTGAACGCGATCGGCGAGGCCAACCGGCTGCTCAAGCAGTCGGGGTGGGAAAGCACGCCGCTGCGCTGCCTGATCGTGAACGGCGTCTCGACCTTCATCGGCGAGGCGCAGGACAAGGTTGAAACCCGGGGTCCGGACCTTGTGGTCAAGGGCAATGTCGCGACCGCACTTGGCATGTCGATCCACGAGCTTTGCACCAATGCGGTCAAGTACGGCGCGCTCAGTAACGACAGCGGCCGGATCATCATCGAGTGGGGCATTGAACCTGGCGAGAAGGGGGGCGTCTTCACCTTGCTCTGGACCGAAGTCGGCGGCCCGCCGGTGACAAGACCGGAGCGGACGGGATTCGGCTCGAAGGTCATCCGCCATGCGCTTTCGGCGCAGACCGGCGGGGTGGTCGAGATCACGCATGATCCGGGCGGGCTGGTCTGCCGCCTGACCGCGCCGGCCGAGGCGGTGGTGGCCCCGTCCGCGTAGGGAAAAGGGGCGACCAGCGGCCGCCCCTTCGCGTCAGAAACCGTAGACGACGGCCAGGCTCAGACGGTTGTCGGTCCGGATGTCCCGGGCCTCGTTGTAGTCGGTCACATAGCTCACCCGCGTCGACAGAACGTCGCTCATCTGGAAGCTGACGCCCAAGTCGTTGTTCACGCGAAGGACATCGTCCCCGGAGTGCAGGATGTCGGTGTCGTTGGTCAGGAAGACCTCGGGCGAGAAGCGGTAGAAGAAGCGCGAGCTTGCGATCACGCCTTCCTCGGTGTCGCTGTCCCCCAGGCCGTCGCGCAGGTAGCTGACGCCGACACCTGCCTGCACGCGCCAGGTCATGTCCTCTTCGTTGATGACCCGGTAGCCCGGACCCACGCCGACGAAGGCGTCGGTCTCGATCTCGTCCGCCTCGTCGGCCAGCCCGTCGATCTCGGCCCGGCCAAGGACGAAGGCATAGAAGCGGTCGTCGAAGTAGTAGTTCGCGTCATAGACGATCAGCGCGTCTTCCTTCGTCCGCTCGACATCATCCTCGGCGAAGTCCAGCGCCACGCCCAGGGTCTGGACCCAGGGACCCGTGGCATAGCGCAAACGGGTGCTGAGGCTCAGTTCCTGGGACTCGTTGTTGCCGGTCTTGCCCGAATAGGACAGCGAGGCCGAACCCGAGAAGCCGGGCTGTTCATTGGGGTTGCCATAGCGCAGCGGGTCGTCCGCGCGTTCGATCTCGTCCGTGGCGACTTCCTCGATGTCGGTGATGCGGTCGTCCACGTCATCGATGCCGGTGATCGTGGTCTGGGCCGTGGCAGCGGCTGCGAAAAGCGCAATCCAGCTGACCCCGGCCAGGGCGAATGTCTTAGTCATGTCGGTTCCTTTCCTGACGACGGCGACCTGCGCCGGGCCTGTTCCCGAGAGGCCGTCACTTCGACCAACAGGTGGCTTGGGGCGGTGTTCCGGCTGGGAGCCACGTGACCGGAGGTTGTGCCATTTGTGCACCACATCTGGCGGTGGAATGAAAAGGGGCCCGCCAAGGCGGACCCCCGTTCTTCCCGTTTCGGCATCAGGGCCGAGTGTGCGGCAGATCGGCAACCGAATGGCGGTCATCGGTCATGAGGCGGGGCAGCGCGAAAAGCACGATCAGAGCCGAGATTCCGACCAGTACATAGACGATCCGGGACAGGGCCGAGTCCTGCCCGCCGAAAAGCAGGGCCACGAGGTCAACCTGGGCCGCGCCGACTGCCAGCCAGTTCAGGCCGCCGACAATGAGAAGTATCAAGGCAATAGTGGTAAGCGTCCGCATGAAGTTTCCTTTCCAGTTGCGAATGGGGGGGTCGTCACGGGGCAGTCTTTGCAAGGCCGATCCGGGTCCAGTGCCGCAGGCGCGCGCAACTGTTGACGAAGGCATCGACCGTCTCGCCGTCGTCCACGAGACCCAGGTCGAAACATCCGTCGTCGGCCTTGCCCTCAAGGCCCGCAGCCTTGAAGAGCTCACCGGCCAGCGCGTGACCGATGAACTTTCCATGCGCGAAGGCATCGCGCAGGAAATTCTGGGCGGCAGGAAGTGCCGCCAGCTGCGCTTCGCCCTCGGGACCAACCAGCACCGCAACCGCATCGAACAGCACCGACGCACCACCCTGGACGCTGAACTGCGCCTCGCGCAGGTCACCCCGGTCGTCCAGCGCACCGCTGACCCGGGGGGCCACAAGCTTGACCTTGCCGCCCGCCGCCATCACGGCGCCGGTCAGCCGGTCAAGCAGAGTTCCGTCGAAGCCGTCGCAGATCATCACCCCCATGACGCGGCCCGCGAAATTCATCGGTCCGTTCTTCAGGATGCTGAGCGCGTCCGAGGGCGGCAGGTCCTGCCGGGTCGGACGGGCCGCGGTGGCGGGGGGCGGCAGCTCGGGCAGTCCAAGCCCCGCCGCCACGCTTCCCGCAAGGTCCTCGTCGATGTTGCGCAGGTGGCCCACGATGGCGCGGCGGACACGCGCCAGCTCGCACCGGCCCAGCTCGAAGACCAGGGCATCGCGGATATGCCATTGCTCGACGCCGGTCTGGCTCAGATAGAACTGCCGCGCCTGGCTGTAGTGGTCGGCAAAGCTGTCGGCCCGGATGCGGACCTTGGCCCCCTCGACCGGGGCGGCATAGCTGACGTAGCCCTTCAGCGGGTCCTCGCGCGGGCCTTCCTCGAAGCCGTTCGGCTCATAGTTGATGCGGCCGCGCGGATTGTTCCGGCGCATGTGGCCGTCCTGCTGGAAGTTGTGAACCGGACAGCCCCGGGGCCGGTTGACCTCAAGCTGGGTGAAGTTGGTGCTGCCCAGACGCTTCAACTGGGTGTCGAGGTAGCTGAAGTTACGTCCCTGCAGCAGCGGGTCCTCGGTGAAGTCGATGCCGGGGATGACGTGCTGGGTGCAGAAGGCCACCTGCTCGGTGAACTCGAAGAAGTTGTCCACGGCCCGGTCGAGGGTCAGGGTGCCCACCGGTTCGGCCGGGATCAGTTCTTCGGGGATGATCTTGGTGGCGTCGAGGATGTCGAAGTCGAAGCTGTCCGCGAAGGCCTGGTCGAAGATCTGCAGGCACAGGTCCCACTGCGGATGGTCGCCGGTGGTCAGCGCCTCCCAGAGGTCGCGGCGATGGTGGTCGGGGTCCGCGCCGTTGATCTTCACGGCCTCGTCCCAAAGGACCGATTGCAGGCCCTGACGCGGCTTCCAGTGGAACTTGACGAACTTCGCCTCGCCGGCCGCATTCACCAGCCGGAAGGTGTGTACGCCGAAGCCTTCCATCGTGCGGAACGACCGCGGGATGGTCCGGTCGGACATCTGCCACATGACCATGTGCATCGATTCCGGGGTCAGCGAGATGTAGTCCCAGAACGTGTCATGCGCCGATTGCGCCTGGGGGAACCCCCGGTCGGGCTCGGGTTTCACGGCATGGACAAGGTCGGGGAACTTCATCGCGTCCTGGATGAAGAACACCGGGATGTTGTTGCCGACGAGGTCCCAGTTGCCCTCGTCGGTGTAGAACTTGACGGCAAAGCCCCGCACGTCGCGGGCCATGTCCATCGACCCCTTCGACCCAGCCACCGTGGAGAACCGCACGAAGGTCTCGGTAAGCTTGCCGACCTTCTGGAACGGGGCCGCACGGGTGATGTCGGACAGATCGCGCGTGCATTCGAAGGTGCCGTGCGCCCCGAAGCCCCGGGCATGGACCACGCGTTCGGGGATGCGTTCGTGGTCGAAGTGGAAGATCTTGTCGCGCAGGACAAAGTCTTCCAGAAGCGTCGGCCCGCGCGCGCCGGCTTTCAGGCTGTTCTGGTTGTCCGAGATCGCCACCCCCTGCGAGGTCGTCAGCACCTCGCCGCCCGCCTCAGCGGTCTGGTGGACTTCCGCGGGGCCGCCGTCGGTTCCGTTCTGCAGCTGGGTCTTCATTCGGGGCCTCCCTCGGGATCGCTCTGGACATGAAACTGGCCCCGGCAGCGGACTGCCGGGGCCAGAACTTGGCTAAGATCAGCGGTTGCGCCCGCGACGTGCGGCTTCCGAATGGCCTTCGGAATCCCCGAACCAGCCACCCTGACCACGGTCGTTGCCACCGCGCGAGGACGAGCGCGATCCGCCGCGACGGTCGTCGTCGTCATACCGCGACGAGGAACGGCCGCCCGAGGAGCGCCCGCCACGATCATCGTCGTCCCGGCTCTCCCAGCCCTTGCGGGCCGCTTCGGCATGGCCTTCCGAGTCGCCGAACCAGCCGCGACCATCGTCGCCGCCGCGCGAAGACCGGCCACCGGAGGACCGGCGGTCATCATCGTCGTCGCGTGACGAGGACCGGCCACCGGACGAACGCCCGCCGCCCGAACGACCGCCACGGTCGTCGTCGTCATCACTCATGAAGCGACCGAACCGGTCACGCTCACGATCGTCACTGCCGCCACGGCCACCCGAGGAGCGCCCGCCACGATCATCGTCGCCCCGGGTCTCCCAGCCTTTGCGGGCCGCTTCGGCATGGCCTTCAGAATCCCCGAACCAGCCGCGACCATCGTCGCCACCGCGCGAGGAACGGCCACCGGAGGACCGGCGGTCATCATCGTCGTCACGCGACGAGGACCGGCCACCGGACGAACGACCGCCCGAACGACCGCCACGGTCGTCGTCATCGTCGCTCATGAACCGGCCGAAGCGATCCCGCTCGCGGTCGTCGCTGCCGCCACGGCCACCGGACGAACGTCCGCCGCCGGAACGACCGCCACGGTCATCATCGTCGTCGCTCATGAACCGGCCGAAGCGATCCCGCTCGCGGTCATCGCTGCCGCCACGGCCGCCGCCCGACGAACGCCCGCCGCCCGAACGGCCACCACGATCATCGTCGTCGTCGCTCATGAAGCGGCCGAAACGATCGCGCTCGCGGTCGTCACTGCCACGGCTGCCGCCCGAAGACCGCCCACCGCCCGAGCGGCCACCGCGGTCATCGTCGTCGCTCATGAACCGGCCGAAGCGGTCCCGCTCGCGGTCGTCGCTGCCGCCACGGCCACCGCCCGAAGAGCGACCACCACCCGAGCGCCCGCCCCGGTCGTCATCGTCGCTCATGAACCGGCCGAAGCGGTCCCGCTCGCGGTCGTTGCTGCTGCTCTGGCCGCCGCGGCTGCTGCCCGAACTGCGACGGTCGTCGTCGTCGTAGCGCGACGAGGACCGGCTGCCTCCCCGCGAAGAACGGCCGCCGCGGTCGTCGTCCTCACTCATGAAGCGACCAAACTCGTCGCGCTCGCGATCATTCGAGTTCCTGTCCATCCTGGATCTCCGTTGCTGTAGGTGCGGCAGGAGTGCCGCGCGCTGTCTTGAGGAACCGGGCCGGGAACGGATTGTTCCCCAAGTGCCTGCATCCCATTCATTCTGCTCAGAAAAACACCGGCTGGGTGGGTCCCAGCCGGTGCGCGAAGCTTTGCTCAGCTTTTCTTCGACGAAGATCCGCCGCCGCTGCTTTCCGACCCCAAGCCCGAGCTTGAGCCGCCGCTCATGCTGGACGAGCTGCCGCCCTGGGAGCCGGAACCCGACCCCGAACGCGAGCTGCGGTTCTTCCGCCAATCCTCGAACTCGGACTCGAACTTCTTCTGACGCTCTTCGTTGAACGCCTTGTAGTCCTCGTCATGCGACTGCATCTGACGCTCACGCCAGGTGTGGTAGTGCGGATCGTGGCCCATGCCCGAGCCGCCCATACCCTGGCCGTAACCGCCCGAAGAGCCGCCCATCGAGCTGCCGCCGTAGCCGCCTTGGCCGTAGCTGCCCTGACCGCCGCCGTAGCCGCCCTGGTAGCCCTGTCCATAGCCACCCTGGCCGCCCATGCCACCGCCCTGGCCGTAGCCGCCGCTCATGCCACCCTGGCCATAACCGCCGCTCTGTCCGCCCTGGCCGTAACCGCCTTGGCCGCCCATGCCGCCGCCGTAGCCACCCTGGCCGTAACCACCCTGGCCGCCCATGCTGCCCTGGCCATAGCCACCGCTCTGGCCATAGCCACCCTGGCCGCCGTCACCGCCATAGCCCTGGCCCGCGTAAAGGCCCTGGCCCTGGCTCCGGCCGCGCCCCTGCGAACCACGGCCGCTGCTTTCCGACCAGTCGCGCGAGCTGCCGTAGTCGTCGTCGTCCTCCCAGCGGGACGATCCCGACGATCCGCGGGACGAAAAAGACCCGCTGCGACGGCCGTAGCCGCTTTCCATGTCGTCGTCATAGCCCCCGCGGCCCGCGCTCGAACGGCTGCGTCCGCTCTGGCTACCGCGGTCATAATCGTCGTCTTCGTATCTCTGTGCCATTGTTCTCTCCAGTTGCTCGCCTTCGGATTCGCCCCTCGTCGCGGGCGTCCTCTACGGACAGGGAAACAACCGGGTCGGCCCTGCGAATGTTCCAGCCGATGCCGCCCCTCTGGACGGTTGGGCCGGATTCCGCATCCGGGCGCAAAAACGAAACCGGTGGCCGCAAGCGATCAGGCTTGCAGCCACCGGCGCCGGCGGGGGGGAGGGACATCCACCTGCCGGGTCGTTCATGTCCGTCGATCAAGTGTCGACGGAGGGCTCGACGGTCAGAGCATTTCGACCGCTTCGCAGATCGCCTTCATCTCGGTCAGATCATAACCCACAGCCGCGGCGATGGTTCCATCCGCCGATGCGGTGCCGGTGGTGCCGGTCGCCGTGTCGGTACCGGTCGAAGCGCCGGCCGTGGTGTCGGTGGAGGCGCCGGTGGTCGCCGTGTCCGTCGAGGCCCCCGCATCCGTCGAAGCGCCCGCCGTCGTGTCGGTCGAGGTGCCCGTCGAGGTGTCGGTACCCGTGGCGGTCGACGTCGAGGCGTCGGTCGAAGCGCCGGTCGAGGCATCACCATGCGCAGCCATGAAGGTCACGCAGTCAGCCTTGATCATGTCGCGGTCTTCCTGGGACAGCGACTGCCAGCCGCTGGTGATCTCTTCGGTCGTGCGCAGCGTGCCGGTTTCGGCATCGGTGAAGAAGGTCGTGCCGACCGAAAGCGGCCAGTTGGTGCCGAACTCCGAGGACGAATCCATCCCCGTGGCGGCGCCCGTCGCGGCGTCGGTGGCAGCGCCCGTGGTCGTGTCGAGGGTGGTGCCGGTGTCGGTGCCGGTGGTCACACCGGTCGTGGTGTCAGTCTGGGCATAGGCGCCAACTGCAAGCAGCGCCACGGCAGGTACGGCAAGAAGTGCGTTCTTCATGGGATAGTCCTCTCTCATTTGCTCGACGGCCGTCGGGCCGCAGGAAGGGCGGCCGGCCTAGGCCAGGTATCGCCAGTGAGAGAGGAACCGACTCGCCGGGGCTTTGTTCCCGGCAGGGCGGGGTCAGTTCATGAAGATGCGGGGCTCTGCCGCGAAGATTTCATCCATCAGGCGGATAAGCCAGGGCGCGACATCGGCGCCCGATGGCATCGGTCGTTCGTCATCGATCGCGTGTTGCAGCGTCAGTTCGACCAGCCGGTCCGCCGCGCGCGGATCGCCCACGAAAGCCCGCGCCCGGGCACGCAGCTCGGGGATCAGCTCGACGATGTTCCCGCTCGCGATCTCGCGCGAGCGCAGGTCGAGATGGCGAACCACCATCGACGGCGGCTGCGGCTTGCTGATGCACTCGTCCGCAGCGAAACGCGCGGGCAACACGTGCTTTTCATAGCCGGTGAAGAAGATATACGGCACGTCCAGCGCCTTCAGCCGGTCGGCCAGGAGAAAGGTGTTCTCGCCCCCAAGGTTCACGTCCAGGATTGCAAGATCGCTGTGCACCACCTGAAGACTCGCCTCGTTCAGCTTCGAGCAGGGCCCGACAACCACGGCGTTCGCCGCTTCAAGTTCGTCCACCAGTTCCATTGCCAGCAGGTAGTTGTCCTCGACCACCAGCACGCGCTTGCCATTGAGGTTGTTCTGCATCCGGAGTCTCCTTGGAACGCGAGGTGACGTGCACACTGCCGGCCCACGGGCCTTTGGGACGCTCAAGTCCCGGTCGAACACTTAAATGGTACATTCCCGAAGTGTTGCAGAACTTGCCACGGTTGACCAGTGGGCCCCTGCTGTAACCCCAGCCCCGGCCCGCACGACGGCATTCCGGATTTCCCTGTGGAACCGCCCGTCTGCCGCGCTATATCGTTGGGCGAGGGGCATTGCACAAGACTTGGGGTATCACTTTCGCAGAGAAGACCAAATTCGGTTGTCGTCTTGCCAAAACCCTTCGGATAGAATGCGCCCCAGCACAGTCGGAGACACGGAATGCCGCAGGATTCGGGACCAGAGTCCAAGAAGGACAAAGCGCTGTCCACAGCCTCGGCACGTCTCCTGGACGCGGTGAAGGCAGAACCTGTGCCCGAGTCGATTCTCGACCTCGCGCACGAGCTTGACCGCACGCTCAAGTCCAAGCGGACTTCCGCCGCGCCGAAGGACTGACCGCGCCCCATCGCGCAACCTGCGTTCTCAGCCATGTACGGGGGGCGTGATCTCGCCCGGCGGGATCTGCTGTGGGTCCTGCGTCGGGATCGGCTGCGGGTCGGGCATGGGATCGGGCTGCACGTCCGGTTGCGCCGGCTCGCCGGGGACCGGAAGGCTGGGTTCGGACGGGGGCAGGTCGGGGGACTCGGGACGACCGAGGTGATGCTCTTGCATGGGCGGATCCTTTCCGCAGCGCCGGCTTGCGGCGGTGTCGGAAACCAACGCGCCGAGATAGGTCCGGTTCCCCGCGTGTCGAAAGTTGGCCCGGGCCGGCCGGTGCCGCCCCGGGCCGAGGTTCACGGTCAGTGCCGGTGTTCGGGGAAGTTCTTCAGCTGATCCTTGGTCCAGGATGTCATCCCGTGGATCGACCCGGTGTGGTCCCGCATCATGTTCAGCTCGCCAAGGCTGACCAGCACAGGCTTCGACCCGATGCCAAGGAAGCCGCCGACGTCCACCACCGCCTGCGGCACCGCCCCCTCCAGATGCAGGTGCGAGATCTTGCCGACCTTCTCGTCATCGGCGCCGTAGATCGTCGCGCCGACCAGGTTCGACTCGGTCAGTTCCGCCGGGCTCAGCCGGGTATGGGTGCTGTGGTCCATAAGTCAGATCTCCTTTCGACGCCGGAGCGCACTCCGGCCTTGCCGTCCTCCAACAATCCCGGCCGACCAAGGTTCCCCGGAACAATCGCCGCAGGCCGACGGTTGGCAGGGAAAGGAGGTCACATGCCGCGTCTCATCCGCTTCCTGATCGACCGGTTCGCCGAGGGCGTCGTCCTTGGTCTGGCCGTCGGTCTTGCGATCCTCTGGACCGACATTGCCGACCTTGCCCGGCTTTTCTCCGCCAGCGGGCACGAGGCCGCACTCACGGCCTTCTTCTTCGCCCAGACCGGGCTTCTGTTCGGCACTTTCGCGATGTGCGTGGCGGTGATGAACCTGTCCGACGCCGACCGCTAGGTCAGTCCTTCTTCTCGGGCAGGCCCTTGCGGCGGGTGCTGGCAAGCTCTTCCAGCTCGTCCTCGGTCATCGATTCAGCCATGTCCTTCGACGCGCCGAACAGGTCGCCCTTGTCCGCCTCGCCGCGCTTGGCCGCTAGGGCCGCTCCGGCCGCCTTCTGCTGTGCCTTCGATTTCGCCGGCATGGGTCACTCCTTTGTCCGGGGTTTCGGCACCTGCTTTGCCGGATTGGCCTGATCGAATTCCTCGGGCCGGTGGGCCGAGCCTTCGTGATCGTCCTGCGCGTTCTGGCGGTCGCGGGGCGGGGTCCGCTTTTCCGCGGCGGGTCCGGGTTCGTTCGGCATCGGCTGTCTCCTGGTGCAGGCAGACCCCCAATCCGTGGCACTCCGAATTGTTCCCGCCTGCCCCCGTGGCGGAACCGGGTCGGCCCGCCGCTTGTTGGTCGGTGAACCGAAACCGCGAGGCACCTCCATGAACAACATCATCTACATTATCGGACTGGTCGTCGTCGTCCTGGTGATCCTGTCCTTCTTCGGCCTGCGCTGACCGAAGGCCGGCCTAGCGCGGGAACGGGCGGCTCAGGCCCGGGACACCCGCAAGACCAAAGCGCCAGGGCCGGTCAGCGGCCTTGGTGATCCCGATCCTCGGCCCGACCAGCAGGCGGCCCGCTGTCGTAGCCGGCTGCAGCAGAAACTCGCCGCCATCGAAGCGCTTGCCGCTGTCCCCCAGGGACAGCCCAAGCGCCTGGCCCAGCCGCCCCGGACCCGACGCGATGTCGCGCGCCACGCCCCTCCGCCGGATCATCTCCTCGACCCCAACTTCGGGCAGAAGGGCTCGGATCAGCACCGCCTCTCCGGCCTGGCCCACCACATTCAGGCACAGGTGACAGCCGTAGGAGAGATAGACGTAGACCGTGCCCGGCGGCCCGAACATCGCCGCGTTCCGTGCCGTCAGCCCCCGATAGCTGTGTGAGGCCGGGTCGTCGCGGCCATAGGCTTCGGTCTCGATCACCGTTCCGCCCACGCCCCGGACAAGAAGCCGCGCGCCGGGCAGGCTGCGGGCCAGGTCCAGGATGTCCTGATCAAAACGGATGGGCATGGACCTACCTTGCGACATTCTAGGCGGCCACCACCAGCCCCTTCAGCCCGGAATTGTTCCGGGAGACGGGAACCATTTCGCCCCAAGCGCCTTTCTTCCGGTGGAGCAAGAATTGCCATCAGCCATGTCGGAACAGAAGTCCTTCAGACCCGTGCCACCGTTCTCCCTTCCGCTGGAGGGTCGCCTGCTTGCGCATCGTCGCCTGCTGGTCGAATTGCTGCGCAGCCTGCCCGCAGGCCGCCGTGCCGAGATGCTCGACTGGCTTGACGAACGGGCGATCTACCAGGACGGCCAGGAGGACCCCGGCGCCGTTCCCGGCGAGGGAATCGAGCTGGAACTGGCCCGCGCCGACGAATTCCAGGTGCTGCGGCGCTTGGTTCGCAACACCTCGGACTGACGGGGAACAATCCCAATCCGGCCGGGTTCTCCGGTCTGGCACAGGGGCCACGCTGCCCCTTTTCGGACTGTCCACCGGGCGTCGGGCGGTCGATCTTTCCCGCAAAGGACACGCAATGGAACAGACCCGTCAGAACTATCTCGCGTGGCTGCGCGATGCGCACGCGATGGAGAAACAGGCTTTGACCATGATGGAGGGCATGGCCAGCCGGCTTGAGAATTACCCCCAGCTTCGCGCCAGGATCCGCGACCACATCCAGGAGACAGAAGGCCAGCTTGCAGCCCTGACAAGGCTTCTGGACCGAAAGGGCGCCGAGTCGCTGCCGGTGAAGGACGCCGTGGGCCAGGTGACTGCTTTTGCCCAGTCGATGTCGGGTCTCTTCACCCCCGACGAGGTGGTGAAGGGTACGCTGGCCAGCTACGCCTTCGAGAACATGGAAATCGCCTCATACCGCATCCTCATCACCGCGGCCGAGCAGCTGGGCGACGCCGAGGCGGTCGAGGTCTTGCAGGACAGTCTCGAACAGGAAGTGGCGATGGCGGACTGGCTTGCCAGCCATTCGGCCCAGATCACCCGAAGCTTCCTCAGCCGTGCGGAGTTGATGCTTCCGGCCGATCGCTAGACCGCGAACGGGGAGAAAGGCCGGGTCCCGGGGACACGGCCTTCCGGTCTTTGCTGCCGTCAGGGCGTGGTGGTCGTGCCACCTGTTCCCGTGGTGCCACCCGTCGTGCCCTCGGTGGTGCCACCCGCGGTGCCAGTGGTATCGCCCGTGGTACCGCCCGTGGCATCACCCGTCGTGCCTTCCGTGGTGAGACCGCCGGTGCCGTCCGCACCCTCGGCATTGTCGCCGCCCGTGGTGGCAGGTGCCGGCTCGGCGGGAACCACCTCGGTCGCGTCGGGGGTCTCGGTCGTCGCCGGGTCGGACGCAGTGTCGACCACGCTCGTCGACCGATCCACGCTGAAGGCGATGGCGGCCAGGATCACGGCCGCAAGGACCAGGAAGACCAGCCACATGCTGGCGTTGGACCGGCGAGCAGTCTCGGGGCCCGGGCGCGGATCGGTCCGGGGCGGAACGCCTCTCGGCGGGGGGACATTGGGGGGCGGAACATCTGTCATGGTGTTTCCTTTCTGAGGAAAAGTCTTCCGGTGGGGTCAACAGGACAGGCGATGGATTGTTCCGGGACCGCCCTTCCGGCACGTCCTGGCAAGCGTTAACAAAGCGTGTACGCCCAAGGCCAACGCTTTGATTTCGCTTGTCTACTGGCGATTGTCCACCGTGGACAGGGTTAGATCATCGGCTGCCCGCCGGTCACCGCGATCGTCGCGCCCGAGACGTAGCTCGACATCGGCTCGGCCAGCATCACGTAGGCCGACGCAAGTTCCACCGGCTGGGCGGGCCGCTTCATCGGGCTGTCCTGCCCGAATTTCGCGACCTTTTCCCCATCCATGCTGGACGGGATGAGCGGCGTCCAGACCGGCCCCGGCGCGACACAGTTCACCCGGATCCCCTGCCCGGCCAGAAGCTGGGCGAGACCCACGGTGAAGTTCTGGATCGCCCCCTTGGTGGTCGCATAGGCCAGCAAGGTCGGGTTCGGCTTGTCGGCGTTGATCGAGGTCGTGTTGATGATCGAGCTTCCCGCTCCCATGTGCGGCACCGCCGCCTGGCAGAGGTGGAAGATCGCGTCGATGTTGATCGCGAAAGTCTTCTCCCACTCCTTCGGCGGGATGTCCTCGAATTTCTCGAACACCGCCTGGTGCGCAGCGTTGTTGACCAGGATGTCGATCCGGCCCCATTCCTGCACGACCTTCTCGACGATCCGGCGGCAGGCATCGGGGTCGGCGAGGTCCGCTTCGATCCGCACGCAGCTTTGCCCCTCGTCCTCGACCAGCTTCGCGGTGTCCTTCGCGTCCTCGGTCTCGGAGAGGTAGCACAGCGCGATGTCAGCCCCTTCGCGGGCGAAGGCGATGGCCACCGCGCGGCCGATCCCGCTGTCAGCCCCGGTGATCACCGCGACGCGGCCCTGAAGCCGCCCCGCGCCGACCCATGTCGTCTCGCCGTGGTCGGGCATCGGCTGCATCGAGACGAAGCTGCCGGGGGGCTCCTGCGTCTGTTCGGGGAAGGGGGGCTTGGGATAGTCGGTCATGTCTCGCTGTCCTCTTCGGTCCGCTCGCCGCCACGGACACTGCCGCCGGGCTGCTTGCGGTTGGCATCGGGGCGGGCGTCAGGGTCCTGACGGTGGCGGCCGGCGGGATCGATCTGCTGCTGGCGCTGGTCGATCACGTTCGGCGCGGGCCGCCGCATCTTCTCATTCGCGGGCCCGGGATCAGGGACTGCACTGTTGTTGGACATTCCGCACTCCTGGCCGCACTCCTGGGTGAAAGAGCGGCCCCGCGATCCGGGCGCGGGGCCGCCTGCTTCGTCCGGCAAAGGGGAGTGACTAGCCGGACGGAGCAGTTTGTCAGGCCGCCTGCAGGGCCGCCTGGTTGATCGAACCGTCTGCCAGCTGGGTGAGCGACTCGTCGGTCATCCCTTCTTCCTGCAGCGTCTGGTCCAGAAGCTTGGCCGCATCCTTCATGCCCATGACCTGGGCCCAGCGATGCAGCGTGCCGTAACGGGCGATCTCGTAGTGCTCGACCGCCTGGGCGGCTGCGATGAGGCTTGCATCCAGCGCCGGGCTGTTGGCGAAGGCCTGCAGCGCCTCTTCGCCTTCCTCGATGATCCCATCGATGGCCGGGCAAGTCTTGCCGCGCGCGGGCTTGCCGAGCAGCTCGAACACCTGCTGCAGGCGTTCGACCTGCATCTGGGTTTCTTCCTCGTGCTTCTGGAAAGCGGCCTTCAGGTCCGGCGAGTTTGCCCCGCGGGCCATCTTCGGCAAGGCACGCAGGATCTTCCGCTCGGCGTAGTAGATGTCCTTGAGCGTTTCGTGGAACAACTCTTCCAGGGTCTTCGTCTTCATGTCGCTCTCCTTGCGTTGCGGTATGTCGTGTTCCCGAGCCTCAACCGAACCGGGGCGCGAAAGTTCCCCGAAGGCTCAGACCTCTTCGCCAAGCGCGGTCTGCAGAAGCTTGCGGCCGCGATTGATCCGGCTCTTGATCGTCCCGATGTCGCATTCCAGGATCTCAGCGGCGGACTGGTAGCTTTCGCCCGTCACAAGGACGAGCATCACCGCCTCGCGGTAGGCCTGCGGTAGGCCCATCAGCGCCGCTTCGATCTCGCGCCCGCGGACGTGCCAGTATTGGGTTTCCGGGGTCGTTGGCGCCGAGGAAATACAGTCCTCGGCGCCCGGCCGCTCGCGGGCAAGTTTCACGCGGTCGTTGTAGAAACGGTTCCGCATGATGGTGAACAGCCACGCCCGCATGTTCGTTCCGGGCGTGTAGGACTGCGCACTGGCGATGGCCCGGACCAGAGTGTCCTGCACCAGGTCATCGGCATCGCCGTAGCGCCCGGTTAGGGACCGCGCAAAAAGGCGCAGTGCCGGGATATGACTCAGCACATCATCGGACATAAAGGCGGGCTCCTGCTGACTGCGAGAGTTAATGCGGCCCGGGAGACACGGTTCCGGTCTTTCTGGGGACTGAAAATCCGTTTGGCAGGTTCCAGCCGAAATCCCGGCCGCCTGCCGGAACCGTCGGGCCGGTGGCGCGGTTCAGTCTGCGGTCGGCTGTCGTCCGGCGGATCGAAGGGGTTGGATCAGATGGCACCGCGCGCGAACTGGAAGGGTCGGATCCGGTTGGGCGAGATCTTGATCGGAGTGGCGCTTTACACGGCCGCCACGACCTCTGACCGGGTGGCGCTGCACATGGTCAACCGCCGTACCGGGAATCGGCTGAAGAACGAAATGATCGACTCCGAGACTGGCAAGCCCGTCGAAAAGGACGACGAGATCACGGGCTACGAAGTGGATTCGGGCGATTATGTGCTGCTGGAGCAGGACGAGATCGCCCCGGCCGTCCCCGCCTCGGACAAGGCCCTGCCGATTGAGGCTTTCATCCCCTGCAAGGACATCGACACGCTCTACTTCGACCGGCCCTACTACCTTGGCCCCTCGGATGCCGCTTCGGTCGAAGCCTACACGCTTCTGCGCGAAGGGATGGAGCGCGAGGGCGTCGCCGCCTTGGCCCGCACGGTGCTGTTCCGACGGCTGCGCACGGTCATGATCCGCCCCCATGGTGCGGGGCTCATCGCCAACACGCTGAACTTCGACTACGAGGTCCGGTCTGCCAAACGTGCCTTTGCAGACATCCCCGACCTCAAGATCGAGGGCGAGATGCTGGAGCTGGCCGAGCACATCATCAACACCAAGCTGGGAGACTTCGATCCCTCGGCCTTCGACGACCGCTACGAGGCCGCGCTGGCCGATCTGGTGAGGGCCAAGCTTGACGGCCGCCCGCCGCCGCGCCGGAAAGAGGCCCCGCGCGAGAAGGTCGTGGACCTGATGGCAGCGCTCCGAGAAAGCGCCAAGGCGGCGAAGGGACGCAAGGTGCCCACGAAGGACAAGGAAAAGGCACCGCGGCGGAAGGCGTCCTGAGATGGTGCTGGAAACCTACCAGTCGATGCGCGACTTCCAGGCGACCCCGGAACCCAAGGGCCGCAGGCGCAAGTCCAAGGGCGACCCGGTCTTCGTCATCCAGAAGCACGACGCCACCCGCCTTCACTACGACCTGCGGCTGGAAATGGACGGAGTGCTGAAAAGCTGGGCCGTCACGCGCGGGCCAAGTCTGGTGCCGGGCGAAAAGCGCCTGTCGGTCCATGTCGAGGATCACCCGATGGACTACGGCGACTTCGAGGGAACTATCCCCAAGGGCCAGTACGGCGCAGGCACCGTCATCGTCTGGGACCGGGGCACGTGGACCCCCATCTTCGACGCCGCCAAGGGCTATGCCAAGGGCCATCTGGAATTCGAGTTGAAGGGCGAAAAGCTTTCAGGCCGCTGGCACCTGATCCGGATGCGCGGCAAGCCGCGGGAAAAGCGCGAGAACTGGCTTCTCATCAAGGGTGAGGACGCCAGCGCCCGCGATGAGACCGCGCCGGACATCCTGGAAGAACGCCCGGAGTCGGTGAAGACGGGCCGCACCATCGAGGAGGTCGGCCAAAAGACGGCGCGCAAAACAAGGGCGCGGAAGACGGGTGCGGCGAAGGCCAAGGCCCCGGACGCCGCTGAAGGCCCAAAGGCCGAGCTTCCCGGCTTCATCCCGCCCATGCTCGCGACGCTGGTCAAGTCCACCCCGGGCGACGACCGCTGGCTGCACGAGATCAAGTTCGACGGCTACCGCATTCAGGCCCGCATTGCCGACGGAAAGCCCACCCTCTTCACCCGCTCGGGCCGCGACTGGACCGACCGTTTCGGCCCCGACATCGCCAAGGCGCTTGCCGCGCTGCCCGCTCGGCAGGCGGTACTGGATGGGGAAGTCGTGGTCGAATCCTCCGGCCGTTCCTCGGACTTCTCGGCGCTTCAGGCCGACCTGGCCGAGGGCCGCACCGACCGCATGGTCTACTATGTCTTCGACCTTCTCCACCTCGACGGGCGCGACCTGACCGGCCTGCCGCTGGTGGACCGAAAGCGATTGCTGGAAGGCCTGCTCTCACCCGCCTCAGGCCCGCTGCGGATCAGCGAGCACCTCTCGGACAAGGGCGAGGTCGTGCTTCGCCATGCGTGCCGGCTGGGGCTGGAAGGGATCATCTCCAAGCTGCGCGACGGACCCTACCTGCCGGGCCGCGGCAAGGCCTGGGTCAAATCGAAATGCTCCGCCCGGCAGGAATTCGTCGTGGCGGGATACCTGCCTTCGACCGTATCGCCCCGCGCCATCGGGTCGCTGGTGCTGGGGGTCTATGACGGGGACAGGTTAAAACCGGTGGGCCGTGTCGGGACGGGTTTTTCGGTCACTCTGGCCGAGCAGCTTTTCACCAAGCTGGAAGCGCTTCATACCGACAGCCAGCCCTTCGACCCGCCCCTGCCACGGGCCGAGGCGCGGGGGGTCCGCTTCGTCCGGCCCGAGCTGGTCGCCGAAGTCGATTTCCGCGCCTGGACGGGCGACGGCAACCTGCGCCACGCCTCGTTCAAGGGCCTGCGCGAGGACAAGGACCCGCGTGAGGTCACCGGCGAAGGGTTGCCCGCCCCGGAGCCGGACCCCGCCCCCGCCCCGGTACGGAGGATCAAGCTGACCCATCCGGAACGGGTCTATTGGCCGGACGAGGGGGTAACGAAGGCGGGCCTTGCCGACTACTACACCGAGGTCTGGCCCTGGATCGCCCCGCATATCGTCGGCCGCCCCTTGGCGCTTCTGCGCCTGCCGGATGGGGTCGGCGGGCGGCAGCAGTTCTTCCAGAAGCACGAATGGAAGGGGATGAACGCGGCGATCCTGAAGGTGCAGGATCCGGCGGAACCCAAGGATGCCCCGTCGCTGGCCATCGCCGACCTTGACGGGCTGATCGCCCTGGCCCAGTCGGCTGCGCTGGAGATCCACCCCTGGGGCAGCACGCTGAAGGATTGGGAGCGTCCCGACCGCATCGTCATCGACCTTGACCCCGGAGACGGGGTGGACTGGAGCGACCTCGTGACCGCCGCGCAGGAGGTTAAGGACCGGCTGGAAGGCAAGGGCCTGTCTGCCTTCGCCAAGACCTCGGGCGGGAAGGGGCTGCACGTGGTCGCGCCCCTGAAGCCCAAGGCGAAATGGCCCGAGGTCAAGGCCTTCTGCCACCAGCTTGCGCGCGAGATGGCCTCGGACGATCCGTCGCGTTACGTCTCGACCATCACCAAGTCGAAGCGGCAGGGGAAGATCCTGGTCGACTACCTGCGCAACCAGCGCGGCGCGACGGCGGTGGCCGCCTTCTCGACCCGCGCGCGTCCCGGTGCGCATGTCTCGGCACCCGTGACCTGGGAGGAGCTGCAGGCCGGCGTCGCACCGTCGGACTTCACCGTCCTGACCATGCCGGTGCGCCTCGCGAACCTGCGCGCCGACCCGTGGGAGGGCTTTGCCGAGACCGCGCGGCCGCTGAAGGCCTAGCGCTTCCGGGCGGCAGGCTTCTCGGCGGCGATGCTGCGCTTCAGCGCGTCGATGATGCTGACAACCTTGCCACTTTCCCTTGGCTCCTCGGCCTTCGACTTGCGCGGCGGCTTCCGGCCTTTCTTCTTGCCTTCGATCAGGTCCAGAAGGCGGTCCTGCACCGGGTCCTCGACCATCTTCGGGTCCCATTCCGTCGTCCGCGCACCGATCAGCTTCGACACCAGTTTCAGCGCCTCGCTGTCCGGCTTCACTTCGCGCAGGTCGTCGAAATAGTCGCGCTCGTCGCGCACCTCGTCGCCGTAGCGCAGGGTCCAGAGCACGATTCCCTTGCCGCAGGGCTGCAGCATCACCGCCCGCTCACGGCGGTACAGCACCAGCCGGGCGATCCCGACCGTCCCCGTGGACTGCATCGCATCGCGGATCACCGAAAAGGCCTCCTCGGCCACCGTATCGTCGGGCATCAGGAAATGCGGGCGGTCGAACCAGATCCAGGCGATCTTGTCGGAGGGGACGAATTCCTGGATGTCGATGGTCCGCGTGCTTTCCAGCGCGACCTCGTCCAGTTCTTCCTCCTCGAGGATAACGTGGTCGTGCTCGCCCCGCGGATAGCCCCGCGCCTGGTCCTCCTCCTCGACCCGCTTGCCGGTCTCGGCATCGACATACTGGCGCTGCACGCGGTTGCCGGTCTTGCGGTTCAGCGTGTGAAATCGCAGCCGTCCGCCCTCGGTCACGGCGGGCATCATCGCCACCGGGCAGGTGACAAGCGAAAGCTTCAGATAGCCCTTCCAGAAACTGCGCGGCGGCACGGCGATCCTCCCTCGGACGTGCGGGACAACCGGAATGCGGCGGTGCCGGTTCCTGCAACCAGGTCGGGAACATTTCGTCGGTTGGCCGGTTCCAGTATTCCAGCCGCCTCGCACGGCGGTCCAACTGCAACAGGAGACGACCGATGGCGAACAACCACAACCAGCAGGGCCAAGGCCAGCAAGGCCAACAGGGCCAGCAGAATCAGCAGGGCCAGAAGGGTGGCCAGCAGCAGCAGGACCAGGACCGGAACAAGACCCAGCAGGGCGGCCAGTCCGGCCAGGGCCAGCAGCAGCAGGACAACCAGCAGAAGGGTCAGCAGCGCTGACGGCTGGAGGCATGGCCCGACGTGGGCCATGCCGTTGCGGCTCGCGGGTCACCGCACCGCAGTACACGCAGGGCCACGGCATGATGTCCCCCCGACCTTGCGATGCTTCGCCCTTCGTGACGGGAAGCCCGGCCCAACGGCCGGGCTTCGCCGTTTCTATTCCTCGGCCACCGGCGCCGCCGCGGGTTCGGTGCCAGTCTCGGCGGGCTGGACCGTATCCGGCGTTGGCGAATTGCCCTCGACGGCTTCCTCGAACTGCCAGTACACGATCAGCCCGACACCGAAGATCACCACAAGCGCCATGCCGATCAGAGGCGCGATGTGGCGCCGCTTCTGGGTTTCTATGTTGGTTCGTGGGGCGGACATGGGCTTCTCCCTGAAGTTGACTCCAAGAAAATGAAACCCTTTGTCCGGCGTGAAGTTCCCTCAGACCTTGTCCGCAAGGCCCCGCGCGACAAGGTTCCGCATCAGGGCAAGCGTGCCGAAGGTCCATTCCGGGCACTGGTCGGTGCGCATGACCCGGTTGACCAGCCGACCAAGGCGCGGAGAAGCGATCTCGACCAGGTCGCCCACTTCGTGCGTGAATCCCTGACCCGCGCCCCGCCGATCCTTCACCGGGGCGAACATCGTGCCCAGGAGCAGGACCGCGCCATCCGGGTACTGATGATTGCGGTTCAGAAGTTGCCGCACCAGGTCCGCGGGCTTCCGGCTGATGGCCGCCATCGCGCTTTCGCCGGTCATCTCGAACCCGTCCTGCCCCGTCACCCGCAGCGAGACCTTCACCGCCTCCAGCGCCGCCATGTCGAAATCGCCGTGGAACAGCCGGATGAACGGCCCCACGGCGCAAGAGGCGTTGTTGTCCTTGGCCTTGCCCAGAAGCAGCGCCGAGCGGCCCTCGACATCGCGCAGGTTCACGTCATTGCCAAGCGTCGCGCCCAGGATGGTGCCGTCCGACCGGATCACCAGCACGACCTCCGGTTCAGGGTTGTTCCACTCCGAAATCGGATGGATGCCAACGTCGGCCCCGCAGCCGACCGAGGCCATCGGCTGGGCCTTGGTGAAGATCTCGGCATCCGGGCCGATCCCGACTTCCAGGTACTGCGACCAGAGGCCCAGGTCCTGCAGCACCCGCTTCACCTCACGCGCCTTTTCCGATCCCGCCGGAACGCCGCGCAGGCTGTCGCCGATCACGGGCGCCAGCCGGTCGCGGATCTCCTGCGCGCGGCCGCTGTCGCCCTTGGCCTGCTCTTCGATCACCCGCTCGACCATGCTGTCGGCAAAGGTCACGCCAGCGGCCTTGACGGCCTGCAGGTCGATGGGCGCAAGCAGGCGCAACCCCCTGCCCGCAAGCGCATCTTCGACCGATCCAAGATCGGCCAATCCCTCTGCCTGCGCCAACCAGTCGGCCAGTCCGTCGATCTCCATCAGGCCGGAAACCGTCGCAGCCAGCGTCGTCAGGTCCAGAAGCCTGCCGTTCCGCACCAGGACCGGGCAGGGCCCACCAGCCGCATCCGACCAGACCCGGCCCACCAGGATCGCCCGGTCGGAATCCGAGGGAAGCACATCACGGGCGGCAAGCTGCATCTTTCGTCCTCCTCGACCGGGCGGGCCGTAGGAATAGCCCGCTGCCTGTCCAGCGTCTACCGGCAACCTGTCCACCAGGGCAGACCTTGTGCCGCCCGGGTTCCCCGCGGGAACATTTTGGGTCGCCACACGTTGATGCCGGGTGGCCAGTTTGTGGCCAGCTATGGAGGAAACCATGGAAAACCCCAGGATCCAGGAAGACCGGGTCCGCGAGCGCGCCTACAGTCTGTGGGAGGCCGAGGGCTGCCCGGATGGCTGTGCGGACCGGCATTGGCAGCAGGCCGAGGCCGAGCTGTTCGAAGCTGCGGATGGCGGCGGGATGACCGAGGCCCGGAATGCCAGCACCGCGGAACTTCAGTCAGCGCCGGCTACCGGCGATACGGGCGGAAGTGCTGGCAGATCGCGGCGCAGGGGCTGAACCGGACCCGCATGACCGTGGCCCAGATCGGCTTCCACGCCTCACACGAACAGTTTGCCCCGTCCCGCCTGCTGACGCTGTGCCGCAGCGCCCAGGATGCGGGTTTCACGGTTCTGAAATGCTCGGACCATTTCCACCCCTGGAGCGAGCGCCAGGGCCAGTCCGGGTTTTCCTGGGCCTGGCTTGGGGCCGCGATGCAGGCCTGCGACCTGCCCTTCGGCTCCATCGCCGCGCCGGGCTACCGGACGCATCCGGCCGTCCTTGCCCAGGCCGCCGCCACGCTGTCCGAGATGTTTCCCGGCCGCTTCTGGCTGGCGCTTGGCAGCGGCGAGGCGATCAACGAGGCGATCACCGGCCTGCCCTGGCCCGAGAAGGCCGAGCGGAACGCCCGCCTGAAGGAATGCGCCCAGATCATCCGGGCGCTTTTCAACGGCGAGGAAGTTACCCACCGGGGTCGGGTCACGGTGATCGGTGCCAGGCTCTACTCCCGCCCCGATACGCCGGTGCCGCTGCTTGCGGGAGCTGTGAGCAAGGAGACGGCCGCCGAGGTGGCGGCTTGGGCGGACGGCCTTCTGACCGTCGGCGGCAAGGCCGGGGATGTCGCCAAGGTGGTCCAGGCCTTCCGCGAGAACGGCGGCGAGGGCAAACCCGTCCATGTCCAGCACGCCCTGTCCTGGGCCCCGGACCGAGCGACCGCGATGGCCGAGGCGATGCACCAGTGGCGTCACGCGGTTCTGGGCGGCGAGGCGATGTGGGATCTGCGGCGTCCCCAGGACTTTGACGCCGCCTCCGACGCGGGGTCGGAGGAGGCGCTGGCCGCCCGGCTGACGGTCTCGGAAGACCTCGGGCAACACACCGCGGACATCGCTGCCCTTCTGGCGCTTGATGCCACCGTGCACCTTCACTGCGTAGGCCGGAACCAGGAGGCCTTCATCGAGACCTTCGGGTCAAAGGTCCTGCCAAGCCTGGATTGAAGATGACCCGAATGGACATTGGAATAGACAAGACTTCGGCCCGCGAAACCCAGGTCTGGGGCGCGCGCCCCGCCGGGCCGGACCGGTGGGATATCGCGCTCTGGGCGCCCTCGACCGACAAGATCATGCTGCTCGTGGGTGATCAGTCCCCGATGACCCTGCAGCGCGGCAAGGATGGCGTTCACCGTGCCCGGATTTCGGCCACCGAGGGCACGCGCTATGCCTTCTCGACCGGAGAAGCGCCCTTTGCCGATCCGGCGTCGCTGCAGCAGGAGACGGGCGTCGAGGGCTGGTCGATCCTTCGCGATCCTGCCGGGTTCCGGACAGGGTCGGCCGAACCTCCGCGCCGGGCGTTCGACGAAAGCACGATCTGCGAGCTTCACATCGGCAGCTTCACCCGCGAGGGCACGTTCAAGGCAGCCGCCCGTGCCGGAGAGCTGCATCGCCTTGCCAAGACGGGGATCACCGTTGTCGAGTTCATGCCTGTCGGCCAGTTCCCGGGCGAGCGCGGCTGGGGCTACGACAGCGTGCTGCCCTGGGCCCCGCAGCACAGCTACGGAACGCCCGAGGACCTCGCCGCGCTGGTGGATGAAGCGCACCGGCTGGGCCTTTCGGTCTACCTCGACGTCGTCTTCAACCATTTCGGGCCCAAGGGCTCGATGCTGGGCGAAATCTGTCCCGAATTCTTCCTGGACGACTGCAACGACTGGGGCCGCAAGATCGACTACAGCCGTCCCGAGGTCCGGGCCTTCTATATCGGTTGCGCGCTCCACTGGCTGCGCGCCTACGGGATCGACGGCCTGCGCTTCGATGCTATCCACGCGATCGAGGACGACTCCGACCCACACATCATGGTCGAACTGGCACAGACGATCCGCCAGACCGACTTCGGGCGTCCGATCCACCTGGTGGCCGAGGACAGCTCGAACCGCGTGGGATGGTACGATCCGGCGGCGGGACTGTTCGACGCCACCTGGGATGACGACTACCACCACGCGCTGCACGTGCTGCTGACGGGGGAAAGCTTCGGCTACTACAAGGATTTCACCAAGGACCCCCACGCCGACCTGCGGCTTGCCCTTCGCGACGGCCAGGCGCTCCAGGGCCAGCAGCGTCCGATGGGCGAGGAAAAGGGCGAGCCCTCGGGCCACCTGCCCCCGCGCTGCTTCGTCAACTTCAACCTGAACCACGACCACGCCGGCAATCGTCCGAAGGGCGAAAGGCTGATCTCGCTGGTCGGTGCTGACCGGGCTTTGGTCGCCCATGCCTTTCTTCTATCCGCGCCCTACACGCCCCTGGTCTTCATGGGCGAGGAGATCGGTTCACGCCGCCCGTTCCCCTGGTTCGCCGATTATCGCGGCAAGACCGCGAAGAAGATGCGTGAGGGTCGGGTCAAGCAGTTCGAGGACCTGCCCAACAAAGGGCAGGACATGCTGGACCCTTTTGCCGCCGCAACCCACCAGCTTGCCTGGCCCTACGCCAAGCCCGAACCGCGCGACGCCGAGTTGTGGCTCCAGGTCACGGCCAGCGTGCTGACGCTTCGCCGCGAGCGTCTCCTGCCCCTGTTCCGTTCGGGCCGCAGCCGCGAGTTCGAGATCTCGCGCCTCGGCGAACGGGGGCTTTGCGCCTTGTGGCATTTCAAGGCGGGGACCCTGCAGGCCGACGTGGCCTTCGATCCCGGTGATCCGGAACCGGAGGCCCCGGAGGGTTTCCAGCAGCTTTACCTGCTGGGCCAGTCGGGCGCGCCCCGGTTCCGGTTGGGGCTCCTCGCCCCTTAAAGCCGGCTTCCCATCACGGTGTCCTCGCGGAAAGTCGCTGCCCGCTGGCGTCGCTCTCCGTCCAGCCGGTCGGCATTGCGCGAGGACCAGAACAGGCCAACGACGGAAATCGCCAGCAGGATCAGGAACACGATCGCACCCAAGGTTCGTTCGTCCATATTAGTTCTCCATCCGGTTTCCGGCCCATCCTTCCGGGCCCACGGACCTGCAACGCCCCCACAGGCCGCATTGTTCCCCGCCGGATCCCGACTTGGACAACGGCGTTGGCACCACATATCACTGACGGCAGGCAGGCCGGACGCAGCATGGCGAAAGAACCGCTCCTTCTTCCCCGGCCCGAGGGGCTTTACTGCCCGGCTGGGGATTTCTTCATCGACCCGCTGCGCCCGGTCCCCCGTGCGCTGATCACTCATGGCCATTCCGACCATGCCCGGCCCGGCCACGGGTCCGTGCTGGCTACGCGGCAGACGCTCGACATCATGGCGATCCGTTATGGCGAGGACTTCTGCACCTCGCGCCAGGCGTACGACGGCCCGGTGACCCTTGGCGACGCGCGGGTCAGCTTCCACCCGGCGGGCCATGTCCTTGGCTCGGCCCAGATTGCGGTGGAAGGCCGGGGCTGCCGGATCGTGGTTTCGGGCGACTACGCCCGCGTCCCGTCGCCCACCTGCGCCCCGTTCGAACCGGTTCCCTGCGACATCTTCGTGACCGAGGCGACCTTCGCGCTTCCCGTCTTCCGGCACCCGCCCCCGGAGGTCGAGATCGCGCGCCTCCTTGCCTCGGTCGCGGCCTTCCCGGAACGGTCGCACCTGATCGGCGCCTACGCTCTGGGCAAGGCCCAGCGGGTGATCGGTGCGTTGCGCGAGGCCGGCTGGGATGCGCCGATCCATATCCACGGGGCGCTGCAGCGGCTGTGCGACTACCACATCGCCCAAGGGATCGATCTGGGCGACCTCCGCCCTGCAACCACGGGCACGAAGGCGGATTTCGCCGGAGCCATCGTCATCGCACCGCCCTCGGCCTTCGCCGCCACCTGGGCGCAGCGCTTCCCTGACCCCGTCATCTCCTTCGCATCGGGCTGGATGCAGGTCCGGGCCCGCGCCCGCCAGCGGGGCGTCGAGCTGCCACTGATCATCTCGGACCACGTCGACTGGCCGCACCTCACCGACACCATCGAAGAGCTGAACCCCGCCGAGGTCTGGATCACCCACGGCCGCGAGGACGCCCTGATGCGCTGGTGCGAGCTGCAGCAGCGCAAAGCCCGCCCCCTGCACCTTGTCGGCTACGAGGATGAAGCGGAATGAGCCTCTCCGCTTTCGCCACCCTCCTGGAACGTCTGGCCTTCACGCCGCAACGGCTGGGGAAGGAAAGGCTTCTGGCGCAAGCCTTTTCCGAAAACCCCGACCCCCAACGCGGGCTAATGCTGGCCGCGATCACCGGCGACCTGAAGCTGCGGCAGGTCACGCCGAGCCTTCTGCGCGGCCTGACTGAAACGCGAGTAGATGCTCAGCTTTTCGCTGCCAGCTACGATTTCGTCGGCGACCTCGCCGAGACCATTTCACTGATCTGGCCCGAGGGCACCCGCTCGGACCCGCCGCTGTCCGAGGTGGTTGAGGAACTGGCGACCACGCCCAAGACCCGGCTTCCCGCCGTGATCACCGGGCGGCTCGACAGCCTTGGTCCGTCCGAGCGCTACGCCTATCTGAAGCTTGCCACCGGCGCGCTGCGGGTCGGCGTCTCGGCCCGTCTTGCGCGCACCGCCTTCGCCGGATGGGCCAACCTGCCCCTGACTGAAGTCGAGGAGATATGGCATGCCCTTCGGCCCCCCTACCTCGACCTCTTCGCCTGGGCCGCAGGCAGCGCTCCGCGCCCCGAATCCGCCGCCCGCGCTCCGTTCCGCCCGGTGATGCTGTCGACACCGACGGACCTAGACCAGCTCTCCGCACTGGACCCGGCGGACTATGCCGCAGAATGGAAATGGGATGGCATCCGCATCCAGGCCGTCAGCGACGGCGGAGTGCGGCGGCTCTATTCCAGGACCGGAGAGGACATCAGCGGGGCCTTTCCCGACATCGTGGACCTGATGGACTTCGACGGTACGCTCGACGGGGAACTTCTTGTCCGCCGCGACCAGGAGATCGCCAGTTTCGGGGACCTCCAGCAACGCCTCAACCGCAAGACGGTGACGCCTGCCATGCTTCGATCGCATCCAGCGGGCCTGCGTCTTTACGACGTGCTGATCTGGAACGGCCAGGACCTGCGCGACCAGGGCTATGACTCCCGCCGCGCGGTGCTGGCAAAGGCAGTTGCCCCCCTCGGCCCCCGGATCGACCTCTCACCGGAACTGCCCTTCCAGACCTGGGACGAGCTTGCCGCCATGCGCCTGAACCCGCCCGCCACGGTGATCGAAGGCGTGATGATCAAGCGCCGCGACAGCCCCTACCTGGCGGGCCGCATGAAGGGTCCCTGGTTCAAGTGGAAGCGCGACCCGCACCTGATCGACGCGGTGCTGATGTACGCCCAGCGCGGCCACGGCAAACGGTCCGGCTACTACTCCGACTTCACCTTCGGCGTCTGGAAGGGCGACGAGCTCGTCCCAGTCGGCAAGGCCTACTTCGGCTTTACGGATGCCGAGCTGAAGGACCTCGACCGCTTCGTCCGCAACAACACGGTGGAGCGCTTCGGCTCGGTCCGTTCCGTTGCGCGGACGAAGGTGGTCGAGGTCGCGTTCGAGGGCCTCAACCGCTCCACTCGCCACAAGTCGGGCGTGGCCATGCGCTTTCCGCGGATCAACCGCATCCGCGACGACAAGCCGGCAGCCGAGGCGGATCACCTTTCGACCCTGCAGGCGATGCTGGACCGGGAGGGCTAGCGCGCGGGGCTGGGCCAGCGGCGGTGCAGCGCGTCGATCACGAAGCGGTGGCGATGGACTGGCCCGTGGGACAGGAGGTGCGGATGGTCCGGGGCCAGGTCGGGGTGGGCGTGGGCAAGGGTTTCGGGTTCACGGGCGGGCCAGAGGCGGAAAGTCAGGCCCAAAGCCAGCGCGCCCAGTCCGGCCAGCACCAGCGCGACGGTCGAAAGCCCCAGAAGGGCGCCAAGCCAGCCCGCCAGCGGATAGGTCACCAGCCAGCAGGCATGGCTCAGCGCGAACTGCGCGGCAAACAGCGCGGGACGGTCGCCCTCCTCTGCCGAGCGGTTCAGGATGCGGCCGATGGGCGTCTGGGTCAGCGAAAATCCGAAGCCCGCCAACGCCCACAGGCCGATCAGCCCACCCAGCGACCCCACCATCGGCACGGCGACCACTGCCGCGACCATCACTGCCGCGCCCGCCAGCATCAGCGGCCTATCCTCCAGACGCTGCAGTAGCCGTGGCAGCATGAGCGCCGCAAGGATCGAGCCGCCGCCAAACCCGGCGAAGGCCAGCGCCACCTGCGGCACGCCAAGATCGAGCCGGGTTTCCACCAGCACCACCGTATTGACGTAGACCATCGCCCCCGCCGCAGCGACTGCCGCCTCAAGCGCCAGAAGCCCCCGCAGGCGCGGCGTGGCGGCATAGATGCGCAGGCCTCGCGTTGCGGACGCAAGGAAAGGCTCGGCGGTCGCCGGGGTCCGCGCTGGCAGTCGCGAGGTGCCGACCAGTGCGGCCGACAATAGGAATCCCGCCACCGTTCCGGCAAATAGCACCGGGAAGGACACCAGCGTCAGAAGCGCCGCGGCAAGCAGCGGAGATGCGATCTGTTCCAGATCCTCGGCCAGCCGCATCAGGGACAGGGCCTGGGTATAGTCCGTCTCGTCCGGCAGAACCTCGGGGATCGTCGCCTGGAATGCAGGAGTGAACCCGGCCGAAGCGGCCTGCAGAAGGAAGATCAGCGCATAGATCTGCCAGACCTGGTCCACGAAGGGGAGCGCGCAGACCACAGCGGCGCGGATCAGGTCCAGAGCCACCAGGAAGGCGCGACGCGGCAGGCGGGCAGCCAGCGCGGCGGCCAGGGGCGCCAGCGTCACATAAGCGACCATCTTGATGGCCAGCGCCGTTCCCAACACCGCCCCGGCGTCGTCCCCCGCCAGATCATAGGCCAGAAGACCCAGCGCCACCGTTGCCAGCCCGGTGCCGGTCAGCGCCACGGCCTGCGCGGCGAAAAGGCGGCGGAAGGTCGGGCTGGACAGGGGCGCTAGCATGGCCGAAGGCTATGCCGCCGTCCCTGCCCCGGCAATGACAAAGGCCCGGCCATATGACCGGGCCTTGTCTCTGCTGGTCCGTCCGCTTCAGGCCCAGGGGCGAAGCGCTGCGTTCTTCTTCTCGAAGCTGTCGATGGCGCTGGCCTTCTCAAGGGTGAGGCCGATGTCGTCGAGACCGTTCAGCAGACAATGCTTCTTGAACGCATCCACCTCGAACTTGAACGAGGTGCCGTCCGAGGCGGTGACCGTCTGCGCCTCGAGGTCCACGGTGATGCGGGCATTCGCGCCCTTGCGGGCATCGTCCATCAGGTGATCGACGGCGTCTTGCGGCAGGACGACAGGCAGAATCCCGTTCTTGAAGCAGTTGTTGAAGAAGATGTCGGCGAAGCTGGTGGAGATCACGCAGCGGATCCCGAAGTCCAGGAGCGCCCAGGGCGCATGTTCGCGCGATGATCCGCAGCCGAAGTTGTCGCCCGCGACGATGATCTCGGCGTTGCGGTAAGCGGGCTGGTTCAGGACGAAGTCAGCGATCTCCTTCCCGTCCTGCGTATAGCGCATCTCGTCGAACAGGTTCTTGCCCAGTCCCGAACGCTGGATGGTCTTCAGGAACTGCTTGGGGATGATCATGTCGGTGTCGATGTTCACGAGCGGCATCGGGGCCGCAACGCCGGTGAGGGTGGTGAATTTGTCCATTGGATCGTGCCTTCAGGTCAGGAATTCGGGATGGGTTCGGGGCGGGTCGGGCGGCGGCCCAGGACCCAGTCGTAAATCGTCAGGATCTGCTCGGCCCTTCGGGGCCAGATGAACAGGTCGTTCACACGTCTGCGGGCCGCCTCGCCCATGCGCGCCGTCTCGACCGGGTCGGCGGCAAGCCGCTCCAGCGCGGCGCGCAGTGCGGCGGTCGTGCCTTCGCGGTCGGTCAGGGGGACCTTGATCCCGACCTCGGGTGTGACCAGATCCGCCGGACCGCCATAGTCGACGACCAGTGGAGCCAGCCCCAGCGCCATGCCTTCCAGCACCGCGCCGCCGCCGAACTCGCGGATCGAGGGGAAGGCAAGCACATGGCAGCGCGCCGCCACGTCCTGCACCTCTTCATGTTTCAGCCAGCCGTGGAAATGGATGCCCGGCAGGCCGGCCGCCTGCTCCTTCAGGGCCGGGGCGACAGGCCCGTCGCCCACCAGGTGCAGTTCCAGCTTCCCCGCCTGCAAGAGGGGCTTCGCCGCCTCGACCAGCATCCCAAGGCCCTTCAGGGGCACGAAGCGACCGATGAAACATGCTTTCAGCGTGCCCGCCTCGGGGGTCGCCTCGCGGAAGAAGCGGGCCGGGTCGATGGCGTTTTCGGGCAGGTAGATGGCGCGGTCGAGAAGCGCTGCGGGGATGTCGCGCCGCGTGAACTTCGATGCGTAGAGGATGGCGCCGCAGGCTTCCAGCATCCGCCGTCTCCCCGGAAAGACCCGCAACAGGCCGCGTGCCCGGCTCAGCCACTCGCCCTCCTGCTTCTGTTCGGCTTCGAACCCCTTGGGCCAGGGAACTCCGCCGTTCAAGGGGCCAAGAACATAGGGCACACCGGCTTTCCGGCACTGCACGGCCAGCGGGCCAGAGGCGGCCGGGGACAGGGGCGTGATCCGATGGACCAGGTCATAGTCGCCGCGCTTGAGCGCCGGGCCGAACTGCTTCCACACCTTCCGCTCGAACCACGGGTAAGTCAGGCTGCTGATGGCCTGCACGATGGTCCAGCCCCGGCTTTCGCCCATCCGCAGGACCTGGGAAAGCTTCCACGCCGGGGCCGCGATGGCCTCGGTGTCGATGGCGGTGAAGTCCGTGCCCTCGACCCAGCCCTTGCGCAGGATGGCGTCGCGGTTCCTGACCTGGGTGACCAGGTGGACATCGGCGACGCCGCGCAGCGCCTCGGCCAGCGACCAGCCGATCAGCGGGACGCTGACCCACTCCGGGTTGGCGGCCTCGGCGATGACCAGAACGCGGGGCCGACGCGCGGCCCCGCCTTGTGCGGCACCGTAGGATGCCGCTTCTGTCATCAGACCTTCTCGCCCATCAGTTCCCGCACGTCGGTCAGGTGGCCGGTGATCGCCGCCGCCGCCGCCATCGCGGGCGACATGAGGTGGGTGCGGCCACCGCGACCCTGACGGCCCTCGAAGTTGCGGTTGGACGTCGCCGCGCAGCGTTCGCCCGGCGACAGCTGGTCGGGGTTCATGGCGAGGCACATCGAGCAGCCCGCAAGCCGCCATTCCATCCCGGCGTCGATGAAGATCTGTGCCAGACCCTCTTCCTCGGCCTGGGCACGCACAAGGCCCGAACCCGGCACGACCATTGCCCGCATCCCCGGGGCGATCTTCTTGCCCTTCAGGATCACCGCGGCAGCCCGCAGGTCCTCGATCCGGCCGTTGGTGCAGGAGCCGATGAAGACTGTGTCGATCTTGATGTCGGTCAGCTTCATCCCCGGCGTCAGGCCCATGTAGTCAAGCGACCGCTTCGCCGCTTCGACCTTGCCGCCGGTGAACGACTCGGGCGCCGGGACCACGCCGGTGATCGGCAGCACGTCCTCGGGCGAGGTGCCCCAGGTCACGACGGGCGCGATGTCCTCGCCCTTGATCGTCACGACCTTGTCGAAATGCGCACCCTCGTCGGTATAAAGCGTCTTCCAATAGGCGAGCGCGGCCTCCCATTTCCCGCCTTTCGGAGCGTGCGGGCGGCCCATCACATAGGCGAAGGTCTTCTCGTCCGGAGCGATCAGGCCCGCACGGGCGCCGCCCTCGATCGCCATGTTGCAGACGGTCATCCGGCCTTCCATCGACAGCTCGCGGATCGCCTGGCCGCAGTACTCGATGACATAGCCCGTGCCGCCCGCCGTACCGGTGGCACCGATGACCGACAGGGTGATGTCTTTGGCCGTGACGCCGGGGCGGAGCGACCCGGTGATCTCGACCTTCATGTTCTTCGACTTCTTCTGGATCAGGGTCTGGGTGGCAAGCACATGCTCCACCTCCGACGTGCCGATCCCGTGGGCGAGCGCCCCGAAGGCCCCGTGCGTCGCAGTATGCGAGTCACCGCAGACCACCGTCATCCCCGGCAGGGTCCAGCCTTGCTCGGGCCCGACGATGTGAACGATGCCCTGGCGGATGTCGGTCACCGGGTAATAGTTGATCCCGAAGTCCTTGGCGTTCTTGTCCAGCGCCGCGACCTGGATTCGGCTTTCCTCGGGCATCTGGTCGGGATTTTCCCGGCCCTTGGTCGTCGGCACGTTGTGGTCCGGCACGGCGATGGTCTTCTCCGGCGCGCGGACCTTGCGGCCGGTCATGCGGAGGCCTTCGAACGCCTGGGGCGAGGTCACTTCATGGACCAGATGCCGGTCGATGTAGAGGAGGCAGGTGCCATCCTCGGCCTGATGGACGACGTGGTCGTCCCAGATCTTGTCATAAAGCGTACGAGGAGCCATGGCTCTCACCTGTTCTTGGGATGGCTGGGATAGGCAAAGCGGCGCGAGCGCGCGGGACGGCAGGTCGTCAGGCGCGGGCGAGGATCGAGCGGGTCATGCCGAAGAAACGGGCCGGAAGCCGCGCATGATCGGTGATGTTGAAGTAGATGAACCCGAGCATGGCGGCGATATACGCTCGAAATCGTCGTGAAGCAAGCTATCTGCCCTGCGTGAAGCAGCGGAGACTGGCAATGCGCAAGGCAGTTGTGGCGATGGCACTGGGGGCAGCGATGGCGACAGACGCGATGGCCGAGACCTACAAGGGTTACGAGATGCCGCCCTTCACGGTCGAGCTGGCGGATGGCGCGGTGGAACTGCGCAGCTACGACCAGCATGTGGTGGCCGAAGTCACGGTGCGCGGCGGCCGCGAGGGCGCTATCGGGGCGGGGTTCCGGACCCTTGCGGGCTACATCTTCGGCGGCAATGACCGGGGCGAGAAGATCGCCATGACCGTGCCCGTGGCGCAGACCCCCGTAACCGAGGGCACCTGGACCATCCGCTTCATGATGCCTGCCGCCAAGGCCCCGGACCTTCCCGCGCCCCAAGCCGGCACGATCCGTTTCGTCACCGTCGAACCGGAGCGTCAGGTCGCCTTGCGCTTTTCCGGCGGCCGCGGCGAGAAGGTGCTGGCCGAGCGTGCGGCCGAACTGCGCGAATGGGCCGCGAAGAGGGATCTGACGATCACGGCCGGGCCGCACTACTACTTCTATGACGGGCCGATGACCCTGCCCTGGAGTCGTCGAAACGAGGTAGCGTTTTCCATCCGTTGACCGCCTTTCCGCAATGACGACACGCGGGGACAGGCCCGGACGGGCAGTCCCGCGCGATCCCTTTTTTCCCCCGAGATGCCGCCAGTTCAGACCGGCAGGTCGTCGCTGTCCGCGGTGCAGCCGGGGGCGGTCTCGCCGTAGACCGAGCCATTGACTCGAATCATCGTTTTTGACTTATCATAAGTCATGACTGATATTACTGCCCTCTCCGCCCTCGCCGACCCCACCCGCCGCCGCGTGTTCGAGCGGCTGGCGGAAGGCCCCGCCAGCGTGGCCGAGATCACCCGGGGTCTCACGGTCAGCCAGCCCGCCGTCAGCCAGCATCTCAAGGTGCTGCGCGAGGCGGGGTTGGTCACCGGCACGGCCAAGGGGGCGAGCACGATCTACCGTATCGACCCGGCAGGCCTTGGGCCGCTCCGTGCGTGGATCGACCGGTTCTGGGATGCGCAACTGGAGGCCTTCCGCAAGGCGGCCGAGGCCGAGGAGAAGAAACCATGACCACCATCGCCCCCGCCCCCGTGGTGAAGTCCGTCACCGTCCCCTGCCCGCCTGACCGGGCGTTCCGGTTGTTCACCGAAGGCATGGGGACCTGGTGGCTGCCTTCGCACTCCGTTGCAAAATCCGGGCAGGACAAGGTGGTGGTGGAGCCCGCTTCGGGTGGTGCCTGGTATGAGATCGGCAAGGAGGGCGTACGCTGCGAGTGGGGACGCGTCCTGGTCTGGGAGCCACCAGGTCGGCTGGTGCTGGACTGGCAGCTTTCGGCGGCCTTTGCCTTCGATCCGAACCTGCATACCGAGGTCGAGGTGACCTTCACCCCCGTGGGTACCGGCACAAGGGTCAGGCTGGAGCACCGCAAGCTGGAGAACTACGGCGCGGCGGCGGGCCAGGTGGCGCAGGTCTTCGACAGCGAGAACGGGTGGTCGGCGCTTCTGGGGGCATTTGCACAGGCCGTCTGACGCCCCGACATTTCCGCAGGACGGGAACGCGCGCGCCCCTTTCACCTGCCGGGCCGGGGTGATAGCCAGCCCGCGTCATGACTTCCTCGCGCAATCCCGTCCTTGGCATCTGGCTGATGGTGGCCGCCGTCGCGGCCTTCGCCGCGCAGGACGCATTCGCCAAGCACCTGGCGGGGACCTATTCCACCCAGATGATCATCATGATCCGCTACTGGGTTTTCGCGGGCTTCGTCATTCTTCTGGCCTTGCGCCGACCGGAGGGGCCATGCGCGGCCATCAGGTCCAACCGTCTACCCGCGCATCTGGTCCGTTCCTGCCTTCTCGTCGCCGAGATCTGCCTGATCGTCTGGGGCTACACGCTGATCGGCCTCATCAACTCGCTGGCCGTGTTCTCGGTCTGCCCGCTGTTGATCGTCGCACTCTCCGGCCCGATCCTGGGCGAGCGCATCAGCTGGCAACGCTGGGCTGCGGTGGGCGCGGGCCTGGTCGGCGTCCTTGTCATCCTGCGGCCCGGGATGGGCGTCTTCTCCTGGGCGGCGCTCCTCCCCCTGGCGGCAGCCTTCCTCTTCGCGCTCTACTCGGTCCTAACCCGGCTCACGACTCGGGACGAGCCGACCTTCCCGGCCTTCTTCTGGCCCGGCGTGATCGGAGCCATGCTGATGACCGGGCTCGGCCTGCCGCATCTGGAGCCGATGCTGCCTAGCGATGCGGGCTTTCTGGCCGTCTACTGCGGCCTATCGATCCTGTCGCACTGGCTTCTCCTCAAGTGCTACGAACAGGTCGAGGCGTCGCGCGTGCAGCCCTATTCCTACCTGCAACTGGTCTTCGTCACCGGCATCGGCATGGCGGTCTATGGCGAGGTGCTGGAGCTACCCGTCGCCCTCGGCAGCGTCATCGTGGTCGGCGCGGGTCTTTATGCCCTCTCGCTGGAACGGAAGACCGCATGACCCACCAGGCGGTGCAGAACACAAAGGCAGGCATCTGGCTGATGATCGCCACCACGCTGGTGTTTGCAGCCCAGGACGGGATTTCGCGTCACCTTGGGTCGAACTATCCGGTGACGATGGTGGTGATGATCCGCTTCTGGTTCTTCGCCCTGTTCGTCCTGGTGCTTGCGGCAAGGTCCGAGGGCGGCCTGCGCGCGGCGGCGCGGTCGCACTTCCCCTGGGTGCAGCTTGCCCGCGGCGTGATCCTGGTCGCCGAAATCGCGGTGATGGTCGTGGGCTTCGTCAAGTTGGGCCTGATCAACGCCCATGCAGTCTTCGCCTGCTATCCGCTTCTGATCGCGGCCCTGTCGGGTCCGATTCTGGGCGAGAAGGTGGGGTGGAGACGCTGGCTGGCCATCCTGGCCGGGGCCGTCGGCATCCTGATAATCCTTCAGCCGGGTATCGGCGTCTTCTCGCCCTGGTCCCTGGTGGCGCTTCTGGCCGCCACGATGTTCGCCGTCTATGGCCTTCTGACCCGCTATGTGGCCCGAAAGGACAGCGCCTCGGTCAGCTTCTTCTGGACCGGCGTCGTGGCAGCGATCGCCGCCACCCCCTTCGGCCTGATGCACTGGACCTGGATGACCCCCGCCGACTGGGGCTGGATGGCCGTCCTGTGCTGCACGGCCGTGCTGGGGCACTGGCTGCTGATCAAGGCGTTCGCCGTGGCCGAGGCTTCGGCGATCCAGCCGTTTGCCTACCTGCAACTGGTCTGGGCCTCGGGCATCGGCATGGTGCTCTTTGGTGAGACCCTGCAGACCAATGTCGCCATCGGCGCGGGAATCGTTGTCGCAGCGGGGGTCTTCACCCTCTGGCGTCAGCGGGTGCGCGAGAAGGCCGCGCTGCGGGACGCCTGAAGCGGCAGTTGCCCCGGCCCCGGCCACAGCGTAAAACCGCCGGCGGAACCAGACCGGAGACCGCCATGCCCGCCCCGAAACCCGTCGTCCTCTGCATCCTCGACGGCTGGGGCATCGGCCCGAACCCGGAAACCTCGGCCCCCGCCCAAGCCCATGTGCCGACCTTCAACCACCTCTGGGCCACCTGCCCCCATGCCACGCTGACCACCTTCGGGCCGGACGTGGGCCTGCCGACGGGCCAGATGGGCAACTCCGAAGTGGGACATACCAATATCGGCGCGGGGCGCGTGGTGGCGATGGACCTCGGTGCCATCGACCTTGCGGTCGAGGATGGGAGTTTCGCGAGGAACCCCGCGATCCTGGACTTTGCCGCCAAGGTGAAGGCCACCGGCGGGACCGCGCACCTGATGGGCGTCGTCTCGGACGGCGGCGTGCATGGCCACGTGAACCACGTCCTCGCGGCCTGCCGCGCCATCACGGCGCTTGGCGTCCCCGTCGCCCTGCACGCGATCACCGATGGCCGCGACGTCGCGCCCTCCTCGGCGCAGGGATTTGTCGAGGCGCTGGTCAAGCGCCTGCCCTACGGCGCGAGCATCGCCACCGTCACCGGCCGCTACTGGGCGATGGACCGCGACAACCGTTGGGAACGCGTCTCCCGCGCCTATGACTCGATCATCCGCGCCCGGGGCGAGACCGCGCCGGACGCGCTGACCGCCATCTCCAACAGCTACGGCAAGGGCGAGACCGACGAATTCCTCGCCCCCACGGTGATCGACGGCTACCACGGCGCGCGGGACGGAGACGGGCTCTTCTGCCTGAACTTCCGCGCTGACCGCGCGCGCGAGATCCTTGCGGCCGTCGGCGCTCCGGACTTCAGCGCCTTCGAGACCGGACCGCGACCCGCCTGGTCGTCGCTTCTGGGGATGGTCGAATACTCCGACCTCCACAACGCCTACATGGGAACGGCCTTCCCCAAGCGCGTGCTCGTCAACACGCTGGGCGAATGGGTCGCTGCCCAGGGCCTGACCCAGTTCCGCCTGGCGGAAACCGAGAAATACCCCCACGTCACCTTCTTCCTGAACGGGGGGCGCGAGGCACCCTATCCGGGCGAGGACCGCGCGATGCCGCCTTCGCCCAAGGTTGCGACCTATGACCTCATGCCCGAGATGAGCGCGGATCAGGTATCGGACAAGTTCGTCGAGGCAATCGAGAAGGGCTATGACCTGATCGTCGTGAACTACGCCAACCCGGACATGGTCGGCCACACCGGGTCGCTTCCCGCCGCGATGAAGGCCTGCGAGGCGGTGGACCGTGGCCTGACCCGGGCGCTGGCGGCGCTGACGGCAAAGGGCGGGGCGATGATCGTCACCGCCGACCACGGCAACTGCGAGGTGATGGTCGATCCCGTCACCGGCGGCCCCCACACCGCGCATACCGTCAACCCCGTCCCGGTGATCCTTGTCGGCGGCCCGGCTGGGGCCACCCTGCGCGAGGGGCGACTTGCGGACCTTGCACCCACCCTTCTGCAACTGATGGGTCTGCCGCAGCCGCCCGAAATGACCGGCCGGTCGCTCATCGCATGATCCGCACCGCCGCCTTTCTGTGCCTCCTCGCGTTGCCGCTGCGGGCCGAGACCGTGGCCGAACAGGCGGCCAGGGCCTCGGTCGAGCTGCAGGCGGCCGTTACTGCACTTGATGCCGCGACCGAGGCACGCGACCGGGTCTCGGCGCTGTCGCAGACGATCCGCGCCTACGAATCCGGTCTGGCCGCCCTGCGCGGCGCCCTGCGCGAGGCGGCGCTCCGCGAGGCGGCGTTGACCAAGGCGTTCGATGCCAAGCGGGACGGGATCGGCCGCCTTCTCGGCGTGCTCGCCACGATGGAGGCGAACCCCGGCCCGCTCCTGCTTCTGCACCCTGAAGGCGCCGTCAGCTCGGCACGGTCCGGCATGATCCTGGCCGATGTCACCCCCGCACTTCAGTCCGAAGCCGCCGCCTTGAAGGTCGAGCTTCAGGAACTCGCCGACCTCCGCGCGCTCCAGCTTTCCGCGGGCGCGGTGCTGGAGAAGGGCCTTGCCAGTGCCCAGGCCGCCCGGACTGAACTGTCCAAGGCAATCTCCGACCGCACTGACCTGCCGAGGCGCTTCACCGACGACCCCGAGGTCCTGAAAGGGCTGCTCGACAGCGCCGACACGCTGGATGCCTTCGCCGCCGGCCTTTCGCCCGATGCCGAAAGCGGCACCTCCTTCGGCGGCGAGAAGGGACGCCTGCCGCTCCCGGTGCTCGGCACCATCCTGCGCCGCCCGGACGAGGCCGACGCCGCCGGAGTCCGTCGCCCCGGCGTGACGCTCGCGACCCAGCCCCTCGCGCTCGTCACCGCACCCTGGCCTGCCACCATCCGCTATCGCGGTCCCTTGCTCGACTACGGAAATGTGATGATCCTCGAGCCGGGAGACGGCTATCTCCTGGTTCTTGCAGGCATGGAAACCCTGTATGGCGAAGTGGGAGAGGTAGTCGCCGCGGATGCACCGCTTGGGCTGATGGGCGGGCCTTCCGGCGCGTCGGCGGAATTCGTTGCCGGCACTCCAGATGGCTCTGGTGGGCGCGACACGGAAACGCTTTATATGGAACTCAGACAGGGGGCAGCCCCCGTGGACCCGATCCCGTGGTTCGCCGGACTTGCCCGCACAGGAGACTGACGAGGATGAAGAAACATGTGATCGCCGCGCTCGTCGGCACGGTCGCCGGCGTCATCGCCACCACGCAGATCGCCGGCCCCCTCGTCGCGCAGGAAGCAGTTCAGGAAAGCTCGGTCTACGATCAGCTCGACCTGTTTGGCGACATCTTCGAACGGGTCCGCGCGCAGTACGTGGAAGAAGTCCCCACCGACGAACTGGTCACCGCCGCGATCAACGGGATGCTCACCTCGCTCGATCCGCATTCCTCCTACCTCTCCGCCAAGGACTTCGAGGACATGCAGGTCCAGACCCGCGGCGAGTTCGGCGGGCTGGGGATCGAAGTGACCCAGGAAGAGGGCTTCATCAAGGTCATCGCGCCGATGGACGACACTCCCGCCGACAAGGCCGGGATCCTGGCGGGCGACTTCATCACCCATGTCGACGGCGAGCCGGTGTCCGGTCTTCTGCTTGACGACGCAGTGGAAAAGATGCGCGGCCCCGTCGGGTCGGAAATCATCATCACCATCGTCCGCGAGGGCACGCCCGAGCCCTTTGACGTTTCGATCATCCGCGACACGATCAAGCTGACGGCCGTCCGCGGTCGGGTGGTCGGCAATACCGTCGTGCTGCGGATCACCACCTTCAACGACCAGACCACCAGCGGCATGGCCGAAGCGCTGAAAAAGGGCGTCGAGGAACTGGGTGGAATGGCGAACCTTGACGGCGTCGTTGTCGACATGCGCAACAACCCCGGCGGCCTTCTGAACGAGGCGATCAGCGTCTCGGACAGCTTCCTCGACAAGGGCGAGATCGTCTCGACCCGGGGCCGTGATCCGCAAAGCGGCGAGCGCTACAATGCCCAGCCCGGCGACCTGATCGAAGGCAAGCCGATCGTCGTGCTGATCAACGGCGGCTCGGCCTCGGCCTCCGAGATCGTGGCCGGCGCGCTGCAGGACCATCGCCGCGCCATCGTCGTCGGCACCAAGAGCTTCGGCAAGGGATCGGTCCAGACGCTGATCCCGCTGCGCGGCGACGGCGCGATGCGGCTGACCACGGCGCGCTACTACACGCCCTCGGGCCGGTCGATCCAGGCGCTTGGCATCTCGCCGGACATCGTGGTCCAGCAGCCGGCCCCGCCGCCCGCGGACGAAGCCGCCGCCGAAGACGAGAAATCGGCCGCGCTCCGCGAGCGCTCCGAGGCGGACCTGCGCGGTGCGATCACCAACGACTCGATGACCGACGAGGAAAAGCGGCTCTACCAGGAAGAGCAGCAGCGCGCCGAGGAATCGGCCAAGCTGCGCGACGAGGACTACCAGCTCGCCTATGCCGTCGACATCATCAAGGGCCTGACCGCCATCGGCGCCGAAGCGCCCTGAGCCGATGCCCGATCCGGAAAGCCTGCCCTACCGGCCTTGCGTGGGCGTCGTCCTGATCGACGCCCGCGGCATGGTTTTCGCCGGCCAGCGGATCGACAGCCCCTCCCCCGCCTGGCAGATGCCGCAGGGCGGGATCGACGAGGACGAAAAGCCCAAGGAAGCCGCCTACCGCGAGCTGTGGGAGGAAACGGGCGTCACGCGCGACAAGGTTGATTTCGTCGCCAAGACCCACGGCTGGGTGACCTACGACCTCCCGCCCGAACTGCTGGGCAAGGTCTGGGGCGGCAAGTATCGCGGCCAGCGGCAGAAGTGGTTCCTGTTCCGTTTCAAGGGTCAGGACAGCGACATCAGGATCGCCACCGACCACGCCGAATTCTCGACCTGGCGCTGGATCCTTGCGGACGAGATGGTGGAAAGCATCGTGCCCTTCAAGCGCGCGGTCTACGACGAAGTCATCCGCAGCTTCCGGGCCTATCTGGCCTGACCCCGCATTGATGTATCGCAAGGCTTGCAGGGCGGGTTCCCGCTACCATATCGCTATGGTCAGCCGGGGAGCCTTACATGAACATCGCCTTGTCCTTGGTCCTGGTATTCGCGTCGCTCCTTCTGGCCGAGTTGGCCGCGCAGGCCCTGCTCGTTGCGGCTTCCGCTGCGCCCGAGCCGGCGCACGGCCCCTTTGGCCTTCTTCCCGGGCTTGCTCTGACCCGGCTTGGTATGGCGCTCGCCTTTGTCGGCCTGTGGCTGATGGTGCGCTATGACCAGGTCGAGAGGATCTGGACCTTCGTCCTCTTCTGGTGGGTGATGCTCGCGCTTTACGAGGTCGGCCAGGCCGTCGGTCCCAGCTATGGCTGGAGTGACGCGGTCAGCGGGATTGTTGCCGCAAGTGTCGGGCTGCCGCTCGCGGGACTCGTCGTGTCGCGGTTGCTGCGGGCCTGACGCGAAAAGAGGCGGACGAAGGAACCCGTTCCCGAAACCGGCGGTCTTTGCCGATCCGGCGGGAAATCCATCCAGCCCACCCTTGCATCGCGGAACACCTGCCCGCGCCATTCCCGCAGCGCGGCATTTCCGCCTTTTCTCGTGCCCGCCAACCGGCGGTTGCTTGAATTCCGCCCCTTTCCCGGGATACGGACCCGCGCAAATGCGGCCTCGTCCGTGCTGAAAGGTTGTCCGATGTACCTGCAAAACCACGCCCCGATCCCGGAACTCTACGTCTCCTACGACAGCGCCCAGAAGCTGAAGGTCGAGGCCGGACAGCTTCCCTCCTGGGACCTGACGCCCCGCCAGATATGCGACCTGGAGCTTCTGATGAACGGCGGCTTCGCGCCCCTAAAGGGCTTCATGGGCCAGGCCGACTATGACGGCGTCGTCGCGAACATGCGCACCGCCGACGGCACGCTTTTCCCGATCCCGATCACGCTGGACGTGTCGGAAGCCTTCGCCGAGAAGGTTGAACCCGGCCAGGACATTGCGCTCCGCGACCAGGAGGGCGTGATCCTCGCCATCCTGTCGATCTCGGACAAGTGGGTCCCGAACAAGGCGGTGGAAGCCGAGGGTGTCTTCGGCGCCGACGACCTTGCCCACCCGGCAGTGAACTACCTGCACAATACGGCCGGCAAGGTTTACCTGGGCGGCCCCGTGACCGGCATCCAGCAGCCCGTGCACTATGACTTCAAGGCACGCCGCGACACGCCGAACGAGCTTCGCGCCTTCTTCCGCAAGATGGGCTGGCGTAAGGTCGTGGCCTTCCAGACCCGCAATCCGCTCCACCGCGCGCACCAGGAACTGACCTTCCGCGCTGCCCGCGAAGCGGAAGCCAACCTCCTGATCCACCCGGTCGTCGGCATGACCAAGCCGGGCGACGTCGACCACTTCACCCGCGTCCGCTGCTATGAGGCGGTCCTGGACAAATACCCCGCCCAGACCACGGCCCTTTCCCTGCTGAACCTCGCCATGCGCATGGCTGGCCCGCGTGAGGCCGTCTGGCACGGCATCATCCGCAAGAACCACGGCTGCACCCATATGATCGTCGGCCGCGACCACGCCGGTCCGGGAAAGAACTCACAGGGCAAGGATTTCTACGACCCCTACGCCGCGCAGGAGCTGTTCGCGCAGCACGCATCGGAAATCGGCATCGAGATGGTCGACTTCAAGCACATGGTCTATGTGCAGGAGAAGGCCCAGTACTACCCGGCGAACGAGATCCCGGAAGGCTCCACCGTCCTGGATATCTCCGGCACCGAGCTTCGCCGCCGGCTGCGCGAAGGGCTGGACATCCCGGAATGGTTCTCCTTTCCGGAAGTCGTCGCCGAACTCCGCAAGACCTCGCCCGCGCGGTCCAAGCAGGGCTTCACCGTGTTCTTCACCGGCCTTTCCGGTTCGGGCAAGTCCACCATCGCCAATGCGCTGATGGTCAAGCTGATGGAGATGGGCGGGCGTCCGGTCACACTGCTCGACGGGGACGTGGTGCGGAAACACCTGTCGTCGGAACTGGGGTTCAGCAAGGAACACCGCGACCTCAACATCAAGCGGATCGGCTATGTGGCCAGCGAGATCACCAAGAACGGCGGCATCGCGATCTGCGCCCCCATCGCGCCCTATACCGCGACCCGCCGCGCCGTCCGCGAGATGATCGAGTCCTTCGGCGCCTTCGTGGAAGTCCACGTCGCGACAAGCCTGGAAGAATGCGAACGCCGCGACCGCAAGGGTCTCTACAAGCTGGCGCGCGAGGGCAAGATCAAGGAATTCACCGGGATCTCAGACCCCTACGAGGCGCCCACCCATGCCGAGCTTGTGGTGGACACTGAAAACGTCGATGTCGACCACTGCGCGCACCAGGTGCTGCTGAAGCTGGAACAGATGGGCCTGATCAAGGCCTGATCCGGCCGACAGAAAACAGGAAGGCCGCGCCCCGAGGGTGAGGCCTTCTGCATTACTCGGCCTTCATCATCCGGCGCAAAAGGCCGTCCTTCAGCACATACTGGTGGTAAAGCGCCATCAGCGCATGGCCCAGCACCACCAGCATCAGCACATTCGCCGCCAGTCCGTGCACATCACCGACATCAAGGCCCAGGAAGAACACGCTGATCCCGCCCAGCGGCACCGCGATCATCAGAAGGTAGATGAGCCGATGCCCCCAGTCCGCCGCCAGCACCGAGAGGCTCCCCGGCGCTCCCGGAGCAGCCGGTGCACCGCGGCCCAACCGGACCAGCACCCGCACCAGGACCAGCGCCAGGATGGAAAGCCCCACGGCGACATGAGGCACAAAGCCCGCCGTCCCGCCTTCCTCGACGGCCTCCAGCGCCTCTTCCGCCCCCTCGCCGGTGAACCAGGCGACAAGGATGAGGACGGCAATCAGCCAGTGCAGACCGATCTGCAGGCCGGAATATCCCGTGGTGGTTTTCATCAATGACCTCCGCTCGTGACAGAACCGATACGTCGAAGCGTAGCGGTTCCATCGACAAAGGCCAGTCAGCACGGGTGGCCCCGCGCCTTGCGTCAGTGAACGCTTACGGGCGTGTAGTCGTGTTCGCGCGCCAGATGGAAGGCAAGCTTCTTGTCCGCGACCAGCGCAAGCTGCTGTCCGTCAGCCCCGTGGACCGACCAGATCGCCTGCACATCGCCCACCTGCTCGCGCACGTCGTCCGGCAGATCCTCGACCGAGACTTCGCGGACATAGACGATGCGATCGGCGCCCTGCGGCAACCCGTTGAATGGCGTATTCATCATTTGCCCCCTTTCTGGCTGGCATCCTTGCGACCGATCCGGATCGTCTGCACCACGGTCTCCGGGATGTGGCGACGCAGGTCGACGTGAAGAAGCCCGTTCTCCATCGTGGCCCCGGCAACCTCGACCCCGTCTGCCAAAACGAAACTGCGCTGGAAGGCGCGGCTGGCGATGCCCCTGTGGAGGAACACGCGTTCGCCAACGTCATCGGCCTGGCGGCCCCGCACGACAAGCTGCCGATCCTCGACCGTGATCGACAGGTCCTCCTCGCGGAAACCCGCGACGGCCAGCGTGATCCGGTAGGCGTTGTCCGCCACTGCCTCGATGTTGAACGGAGGGTAGCCCTCGGCCCCCGATTTCGCGGTGCGTTCCACCAGCCGTTCCAGCTGCTCGAACCCCAGAAGATACGGGTGGGCCCCAAAGCTCAGTTTCGTCATCGGACAGTCCTTGGCATAAGCGACGGTTCGGTCTTCGCGGCCCTGTCTCAGGCACCGCATGGCTTGAATATGGGGCTCGCAATCGCACCCCGCAAGCCCCGGCGTCCCCTCGAAATCCGGTCATTCCGACGCGATTTCGCGCAGAAACCTTCACGCTTCGCCAAGGCTTCCTATATCCTGCTGGAAAGGCAGGAACCGATTCGTCACAGCCATGAACGCCCCAACCGAACTCAGCCATGAAGAGATGCTGGGCATCCGTCTGGAAGTCCTGCGTCGCGAACACCGCGACCTGGATGAGGCCATTCATGCCCTCGAAACCAACGGCCGTCCCGACGCGCTGACCCTGCGCCGCCTGAAAAAGCAGAAGCTGGCGCTGAAGGATCAGATCGTGAAGATCGAGGACATGCTGATCCCCGACATCATCGCGTAGCGGACATCACGCCTGACGCTTGCCCCTTGGCGCGGTTCCCGCTAATCGCGCCTTGAACCAGCAGGGGGCGCGCATGGCCGTATCCGTCGGAATCATCATGGGGTCGCAAAGCGACTGGCCCACCATGAAGGCCGCCGCCGAGATCCTGGATGAACTCGGCATCGCCTACGAGGCGAAGATCGTCAGCGCCCACCGCACGCCCGACCGGCTGTGGGACTACGGCAAGACCGCTGCGTCCCGCGGGCTCAAGGTCATCATCGCCGGGGCCGGGGGTGCCGCGCATCTGCCCGGAATGATGGCGTCCAAGACCCGCGTTCCGGTGATCGGCGTGCCCGTGCAGACCAAGGCGCTCTCGGGCGTCGACTCGCTTTATTCCATCTTGCAGATGCCAAAGGGCTACCCGGTCGCCACGATGGCCATCGGCGGGGCCGCCAACGCCGGCCTGATGGCGGCCGCGATCCTTGCCGTCTCGGACGACGCGGTGGCACAGCGCCTGGACGCCTGGCGCGACGCCCTCTCGGCCTCGATCCCCGAGGAGCCAAAGGATGACTGAACTCCCGCAAGGCTCCACGATCGGCATCCTCGGCGGCGGCCAGCTCGGTCGGATGCTGTCGGTCGCGGCCAGCCGCCTTGGCTACCGCTGCCACATCTACGAACCCGGCGCAGCACCGGCAGGCGACGTGGCGCACAGCGTCACCACCGCGCCCTACGAGGACGAGGCCGCCCTTCGCGCCTTTGCCGAGGCGGTCGATGTCATCACCTATGAATTCGAGAACGTGCCGACGTCGGCGCTGGACCTTCTGGAATCGATCAGGCCGATCCGCCCGAACCGCCGTGCGCTGGCGATCAGCCAGGACCGCATCAGCGAGAAGTCGTTCCTGAACGACCTCGGACTTGCCACCGCCCCCTGGGCCGCCGTCAACTCTGAGTCCGACCTCCGCACCGCCGTCGAAAAGCTGGGCCTGCCCGCGATCCTCAAGACCACGCGGCTGGGGTATGACGGCAAGGGCCAGGTCAAGCTGACCGCCGCGGAAGACATTCCGTCTGCCTGGGCCAGCATGAGTGGCCAACCTTGCGTCCTGGAAGGCTTTGTCGCCTTCGACCGCGAGGTTTCGGTCATCGCAGCGCGTTCCCTCGACGGCCAGGTCGCCTGCTTCGACCCCGGCGAGAACGCTCACCGCGACGGCATCCTGCGCACCACCACCGTTCCGGCAAGGCTCTCCCCAAGCCAACGCTCCGACGCCATCCTGCTGGCCGCCCGCATCCTGAACGCGCTCGACTACGTGGGCGTCATTGGCGTCGAACTTTTCGTCACGCCGCAGGGCCTTTTGGTGAACGAGATCGCCCCCCGCGTCCACAACTCCGGCCATTGGACGCAGCAGGGCTGCACAGTGGACCAGTTCGAACAGCACATCCGCGCGGTCACCGGACTGCCCCTGGGCGATGGCAACCGCTATGCCGACGTGGTGATGGAGAACCTGATCGGCGATGATGTCCTGAAGGTCCCCGAGCTTCTGAAAGCCCGCGACACCGCCGTCCACCTGTACGGCAAGGGCGCGCCCCGCCCGGGCCGCAAGATGGGCCACGTCAACCGCATCACCCGCCCCTGACGCATCCCGCTGCGCCTTCGGCATCTCCTCGGTCAAACCCGAGGAGAAACGAAGTGCACGACGAGCCGCCGGTTGATCCCGATCAGGGCACCGATCGCCGCGCCATGCGTTACATCGGTCATCCATCCCACCGAGGGACATCATGGCCGAGAAATCCTCTGTCTACACCCGCACCGCCCGCTGGATCGCCCAACTGTCCGGTCGCCCGATGACCTTTCTTCTGGCCTGCGGGCTGATCCTGGTCTGGCTGATCACCGGCCCGATCTTCGCCTATTCGGACACCTGGCAGCTGGTCATCAACACCGGCACCACGATCATCACCTTCCTGATGGTATTCCTGATCCAGAACACCCAGAACCGCGACACCACCGCGATGCAGCTGAAGCTGGACGAACTGATCCGCGCCACCAAGGGCGCGCATCTTTCGCTGCTCGACCTCGAGGAACTGGAGGAAAAGGAACTCGCCGCTTTCGTCAGGCAGTACGAGGAACTGGCCGCGATGGGCCGCGCGCAACTGGACAAGGGCAAGTCAGATACCGGCACGCCCGAGATCGTCAGCCAGGTTGCACCGCCTGAAGAGTCTCTTTTACGACCGCGCCAAGTGTCAGCGACGGGTCGAACTTCCCCTCGCGCAAGAAGGCAATCACCTGGCGGATGACCACCGGGTTCACCATCAGGAAGGTATGGGTGACGGGCAGCACCAGATGGTCGGCCATCCCGTCGAGCTTGGTGCTTTCCACCGTGACCTTGCCGTCATTCGGTCCCGGCAGCATCGCGTTCCAGACCGGGTTCAGGCTTCGGGTCCCCGCGATGATTCCCAGGGGATAATCCGCGGGCGGCAGTCGGTTCGGCCAACTGTCCGGCCCCGTGCCAAGCGACAGGCCCGCTGCGCCGTTGACCATGCTGAACACCGGGTTGTCGCCCAGTCGGTCCACCAGCTCGGACCCGTGGTTCGGCGGGGCCAGCATGACGACGCGCCCCAGCTGCGCCGGCCGGTTCCGCGCCAACCAGTCGCGCAGAAGGATGCCCCCCATCGAGTGCGTCACGAAATGCACCCGTCCCGGCACGGCAGCAGCCACCGCCCGGCCCACTTCCTCCACCAGCTCATCGGGCGCGGCCTTCGTCGACGGGTATGCCCAGTTGACCACCCGGAACCCTGCCGCCTTCAAGGCCAGCGCCATCGGGGCAAGCGACGTATCGGTCCGCGCCAGACCGTGCAGAAGGACCACAGTCTCCGCCGTCCCCGCGCCTTCCTCGGTCGCGGGGGCGGGCAGGAAGCGGGCAAGGCGACCAGTCAGCCACATGAGCCAACTCTGCGCCTGTCGTCCCCGGGCCTCAAGGCCAGAGTTCCCGACACTGGACAAAGCCGACGCAGCGTCACAGGGTTCCGCGCATGGCCAAGCTGAAGCCCCGCCTCGCCGCCCGCGCGCTGGTCCTGCACGAGGACCGGCTCCTTCTGGTCAACGCCTATCCCGACGCCCGCCTCGGCCTCTGGTGTGCCCCCGGCGGCGGCTGCGAAGCCGGCCAGTCCCTGCCCGAGAACCTTGCACGCGAGGTAATGGAGGAAACCGGCCTTACCATCTCCGTCGGCCCTCCGGTCCTGGTGAACGAATTCCACGACCCCGACACGGGCTTTCACCAGATCGACCTCTTCTTCCGCTGCACTCTGGTCGCCGGAGACCTGGACGAAAGCTGGACCGATCCCGAAGGCGTCGTGACCCAGCGCCGCTACTTCTCTCGCACCGAGCTTGCCGCCGGTCACGTGCGCTTCAAGCCCGACAGCCTGCCCGACGCCGCATGGGGCACCGGCGCGGCCCACTACGACCCCCTCGAAGTGATCCTGAAATGAGCCGCGCTTTCGTCAACGAGGACGCCGGCAACGACCGCCCCGACCTCCCCGAACTTCCCGTTCCCCCGGGGCCGAACATCATCACCCCCCGCGGTCTTGCCGCCCTTCACGCGCAGATCGCCCGGCGCCAGGCCGACCTTGCGGCCCTCAAAGCTCGCCCCGACCGGCTGGACAAACTGCCCGAAGCTGCCGCCGAGCGCGATCTCCGCTGGCTTGAGGCACGGCTCAAGGCCGTCGTCGTCATCGACCCCGCTACCCACGACCTCACCGAGGTCGCCTTTGGCCTTGCCGTAACCGTGGCAGACGAGGACGGTGCCGAGACAACCTACGAAATCGTGGGCGAGGACGAAGCCGACGCCAACCGGCACCGCATCGCTCCGAACTCACCCCTCGCCCGCGCGCTTCTTGGCGCTCAGGTCGGTGATGTCGTCACCTGGAAACGCCCCGCCGGCCCGTTGGAGCTGGAAGTCACAAGGATCGCCCATGCGGATCCGTGAGCTCCTTCCGTCCGAGACTGCCCTCGTCGCGCAATTCTACCGCGAGGCTCCGGACTACTGGCTTCTGGCCGAAGGCCGCTGCGACCCCGAGGCGCAGGCGCAGGATTTCTTCACCGATGCACCGCCGAACTGCGACCCGGCGCACAGCGACCGGCTGGGCCTGTTCCTGAACCAGCGCCTGTCGGGGGTCGCCGAAGTCTCCTACGGTTTCCCGGACCCCGGTGACGCCTATCTGGGTCTGATGATCCTTGGCCCGTGGGCCCAGGGGGCCGGTCACGGTCGGGCCTTCCTCCGCCACGCCGAAACGCTCGCCCGCGCCCGCCACGCGCACCGGCTCTGCCTCGCGGTCCTCGACGTGAACCCGCGCGGACGGGCTTTCTGGGAACGCGAGGGCTTTACCGGCACCGGCCTGATCCGCAAGGACGCGATCACCGGTCACCTCATCGAGCGCCTGGTGAAACCCCTGTAGGACAGGCTCGCCAGCGCCACGCCGCCAAGAACCAGCGCCGCCGCCAGCCAGAACTGCAGCCCCGGTGGCTCTGCCAGCAGCAGCGCCCCGCCCAGCGCCGCGATCACCGGCACGGTCAGCTGCGCCACTGCCGCCCGCGCCGCGCCCAGATGGGGCAAGACCGCGTACCAAAGCGCATAGCCAAGGCCCGAGGTCACGGCGCCCGAGATTACCGCCAGTGCCATTCCCATCGCATCAGGTGCCACAACGCCCACCGCCAGACTCAGGGGCAGCACCACTGGAACCGACAGCAGGAAATTCCAGGCTGTCGCCGCCAAGGGGTCCGCCGCACCGCGCCCAGCCAGCGAGTAGATCCCCCAGCCCACCCCGGCCGCCGCCATCAACAGAAGCGGCAGCAGCGCCACCGACCCCGGCGCCGCGATCAGCGCCAGACCGCACAGCGCCAGACCCGCCCCGGCCCAGCGCCGTGCCGGCACCGCCTCGCGCGAAATGACCGCGCCCGCGAACATGGTGACCTGCACCGTACCGAACAGCACCAGCGCGCCGGTCCCGGCATCGAGCCCCCGATAAGCCAGCGAAAAGCCCAGTAGGTAGGCCGACAGTCCCGCGACCCCCGCAAGCCGCCCCCGTCCTCCCGGCCAAGCCCAGCCCCCGCGCCGCCATCGGACCAGCAGGGCCAGCATCACCGCGCCCGCGGCCAGCCGGATCATTGCGAACTCCACCGCGCCAATGTGCCCCGGCCCGACCGCCCAGCGGTTCAGCACGGAATTGGCCGCGAAGGCCAGCATGGTCAGGGCAGTCAGCAGGAACAGGCGCATCGCCGCAGCATTGGCCGCAGCCGTGCGAACCGCAAGCCCGCGATGGTCCTAGGCTTGCGCCGGATGACGTCCTGCTGCCCAGGCGACCGCTTCTTCCAGTCGGTCGTCGCCCCAGAAGAGCTCCTCACCCACTGCGAAGGTCGGAGACCCGAAGGCCCCCAGCTTGCGCGCCGCCTCGGTCTCGGCCTCCAACCGCGCCGAAGCAGCGGGCTCTGCCGCCTTTGCCAGAACCCTGCCCACCTCCTGCCCGACGCGCGGCAGGATGGTGCCCAGGCTTTCCTCCGTGCCCAGCGGCAGGCCCTCCAGGTACCAGACGCGGAAGCTTTCCACCGTGTAGGGTTCGACCCAACCTTCCTCGGCCGCGACCATCGCCACCCGGCTGGCCAAGAGGTCCGGCTCGGTCGGCCAGAGCGGCGGCTTCACGAAAGGCAACCGATGCTGGGCCGCGCGGCGTTCGATATCGCGCCAAAGGTAACGGACCTTCTGCGCTTCATCGCGCAGCATCACGTTGTTTTCCTTCATCAACGGCCGGACGTTGAAGGGCCGCCAGTTGACCGTCGCCCCCTCCTGCGCCGCAAGGTCCGCGATCCGCAGCACCGAGAGATAGGCATAGCCGCTGCCGAAGAAATAGAAGAAGTCCACCTGTCCCATGGGTGCCCCCTGTCCGCCTTTGGTTCAGCATAGCACAGCGGCAGAAGAAATGGGTGCCCGAAGCCGCCCCGCCCGTATCCTGGACCAAGTTGGGCGGCAGGCCGGAAGACGATCGGCACTCATTTCCAAGTGCTCCGGGCAACTTCGCCTGATCTGCCGAAGGGACCGAACCCCCGCAGACCCGGGGCGGATCAACCCTGCTGGGCCACATCGACCAGACGGTTCAGAACCCGCACGCCTTCGATGTCATGGCCGTCCTCACGCGGGAACCAACTTTCGATGCTGCGGATCATCCGGGGATCGCCAGACAGGAACAGTGTCCCGTTGTCGATCTCGGCGGCAACCGTGCTCCGCCCCAACATGAGCGCTGCCATCGATTCAGGACTCGTCTCGATGTAAAGGTCGACATCCGTCCCCGGGTCGGAAATGCAGATATCGGCTTCCGCGCCCGGTTTGGCGACCAGCCAATAGCGCGCCTCACCCTTTCGAACGCCAGAGAAGTGGAACTGGACAACCACACGCCGCTGCGGCAGTTCGGCCAGAACGATCTTTCGTCGCGCTGCCCACATCATGGTTGACACGTTTGGCGCGGCAATTGCGACCTCGGCCTCGATGTTGCGCTGCGCCCAGTAGGCCAGCCCGTCCAGCATCGGCTCAAGCTCGATTGCCATGGCAGTGCGGAAATAGTCCACGCTGCCTGTGGCCAGGTCCTCGACCCTTGTTATCAGACCGGCAGCCTCCATTTCGCGCAGGCGGCGGGAAAGGAGGGCCGGCGAAATATACCCCACCCCCCGCCGGATGTCGTTGAACCGGCTGGAGCCGCCCCACATTTCGCCCAGGATCTGGATCGTCCAGCGGGGTTCCAGAAGCTCGGACGCCTTGGAGAGCGGACAGATGATGCCATAGGGTTTGCCGGGCATGGCCAGTCTCCTCGGAAAAAGTCTAGCAAGGCATGGCCCCGATGATCCAGTTCACAAGTTGTATCGGAAGTGGTTCCGGTCGTGCACTGGCCCGGGAACCAGCCCCGGGCGCAGACTTCAGGTCGCGACCTTCAAGGCCGGAGACCCTGCAATGAAACAGCATCTTCCCCCGCTCAGCGCTTTTGGCTGGTTCATCGATACCCGATGCGGCCCGCCGCACCGGATGCCGATACAGGACAAGCCCGAGACACTTGCGGTCACAGCACCACCGGTTGCCGACAACGGCCGTAAACCCGGGCCGACGCATCGGTTCTGGCATCTTCTAGCCCGGTTGCATGCTGCCCGGCACGGAAGTCCAAAGGTCATAAGCGCGGTCCGTCCGGCAGACGCCCACTGACCGCAAAGGAAAAGGGCCCCGGTTTCCCGGGGCCCCATAGTCACGCAGACCGCGATGGATCAGAAGTCCATCCCGCCCATGCCGCCGCCGCCCGGCATCGCCGGGGCAGACTTCGGCTCGGGACGGTCGGCGATCATCGCCTCGGTGGTGATGAGGAGCGAAGCCACCGACGCCGCGTCTTCCAGAGCGGTGCGGGTCACTTTCGCCGGGTCGATCACGCCGAACTTGAACATGTCGCCATATTCCTCGGTCTGGGCGTTGAAGCCGAACGAGGTGTCCTTCGACTCACGGACCTTGCCAGCCACGACGGCACCGTCGACACCGGCGTTTTCGGCGATCTGGCGCAGCGGAGCTTCCAGCGCGCGGCGGACGATGGCGATGCCGGCGTCCTGGTCGCTGTTGGCGCCCTTCAGGCCGTCAAGACCCTTCGAGGCCTGAACCAGAGCGACGCCACCACCGACGATCACGCCTTCCTGGACGGCCGCACGGGTCGCGTTCAGAGCGTCGTCAACGCGGTCCTTGCGCTCTTTCACTTCGACTTCGGTCATGCCGCCGACGCGGATGACGGCAACGCCGCCCGCCAGCTTGGCCACACGCTCCTGCAGCTTCTCGCGGTCGTAGTCCGAGGTGGTTTCCTCGATCTGCGCACGGATCTGGCCGACGCGGGCTTCGATCTCGGCCTTGTCGCCAGCGCCGTCGATGATCGTGGTGTCATCCTTCTTGATGATGACCTTCTTGGCGCGGCCAAGCATGTCGAGGCCGACGTTTTCCAGCTTCATGCCAAGGTCGTCACTGATCACTTGGCCGCCGGTCAGGATCGCGATGTCCTGCAGCATGGCCTTGCGACGGTCGCCGAAGCCCGGAGCCTTGACGGCCGCGATCTTCAGGCCGCCACGCAGCTTGTTGACGACGAGGGTGGCAAGCGCTTCGCCTTCGACGTCTTCAGCCACGATCACCAGCGGGCGCTGCGACTGGATCACGGCTTCCAGCAGCGGAACCATCGGCTGCAGCGACGAAAGCTTCTTCTCGTGCAGCAGGATGAAGGCGTCTTCCAGTTCCGCGATCATCTTGTCGGCGTTGGTGACGAAGTAGGGCGACAGGTAGCCGCGGTCGAACTGCATGCCTTCGACGACGGTGGTTTCCGTCTCCAGGCCCTTGTTCTCTTCGACGGTGATCACACCCTCGTTGCCGACCTTCTGCATCGCTTCCGCGATCTGGCGGCCGATTTCAGCCTCGCCGTTGGCCGAGATGGTGCCGACCTGGGCGACTTCGGCGCTGTCCTTCACCGGACGGGCCATCGCCTTGATCTGCTCGACGACCTTGGCGGTCGCAAGGTCGATACCGCGCTTGAGGTCCATCGGGTTCAGGCCAGCCGCAACCGACTTCATGCCTTCCTTGATGATGGCCTGTGCCAGCACGGTCGCGGTGGTGGTGCCGTCACCGGCTTCGTCGTTGGTGCGGGAAGCGACTTCCTTCACCATCTGCGCGCCCATGTTCTCGAACTTGTCGGCCAGCTCGATTTCCTTGGCGACGGTGACGCCGTCCTTGGTGATGCGCGGGGCGCCGAACGACTTGTCGATGACCACATTGCGGCCTTTCGGGCCCAGGGTCACTTTCACGGCGTCGGCAAGGATGTTCACGCCGCGCAGCATCCGGTCGCGGGCATCGGTGTCAAACTTGACGTCTTTAGCAGCCATATTGATAGCTCCTTGAATGGGTTGAATTCGGATCGCGTCGGTCGGGGGTCACCCCGCCCCTCCTCAGGCGATGATGCCGAGGATGTCGCTTTCCTTCATGATCAGCAGCTCTTCACCGTTCAGGGTGACTTCGGTGCCCGACCATTTGCCGAACAGCACCCGGTCGCCGGCCTTGACCGACGGCGCGATCAGCTCGCCAGAGTCCTTGCGCGCACCTTCGCCCACGGCGACGATCTCGCCCTCGGCGGGCTTTTCCTTGGCGGTGTCGGGGATGATCAGTCCGCCCTTGGTCTTTTCGTCGGAAGCGATACGCTTGACCAGAACGCGGTCATGCAGCGGTTTGAAAGCCATCTGGGGTACTCCCTTGAGTTTCCAGGTTTGAATGCCGATTAGCACTCGTTGCACCTGAGTGCTAACGGCGCATGAGGTAGGCGATCACATTTGCCGAGTCAACACCCGCGCTCCGGCTTTTCAGATTGCCTTTTGCCGACCGGATGCCACGATGGCCCGAACCGTCCCCAATCCCCTAGGTCGCATGCCCCGCCTGCTTTCCGCCCTCACCACGCTCGCGCTCGCCATCGGCCTCGCGATTCCCGCCGCCGCCACCTGCGCCGGCCGCAACCTCTTCGCCGAGATGGAGCCCGAACGCCGAGCCGAGATCGAGGCCTCCGCCGCCGATTTCCCCTTTGCCACCGGCAATTTCTGGCGTGCGACCCGGGGCGAGGAGGTCATCACCATCGCCGGGACCTATCACTTTGACGACCCGCGCCACGCGCCCACCATCGCCGCGCTGACACCGCATATCACTGCGGCCACCACCGTGCTTGTCGAAGCCGGGCCCGAGGAAGAAAAGGCCCTGATGACGCATATCGCCGAGGACCCCTCGACAATGGTAATCACCGAGGGCCTGCCGCTCAACCAGCGCCTCCCGGCCGAGGTTTGGGATCCGTTGAAAGAGGCCCTCTCCGACCGTGGCATTCCGCCCTTCATGACCGCGAAGTTCCAGCCCTGGTACGTGCTCACGCTCCTGTCGATCCCGCCTTGCGCCATTACTGCAATGGCCGAAAAGCCCAAGGGCCTGGACGGTGCAGTGATCGACACGGCCCTTGCTGCCGGTGTCCCCGTCCGCGGGCTTGAACCCTTCGACACGCTCTTCACCATCTTCGACGGCATGACCCCCGAAGAGTTGACCGAGATGCTGGTCTCCACCCTCGCCATCGAGGACATGAGCGAGGATTACTTCACCACCCTCGTCGACAGCTACTTCGCCGGCGAAAGCCGCAAGGCGTGGGAGCTGATGCGCTTCGTCTCCTACGACATGCCCGGCTATTCCCGCGACCAGATCGATGCGGACTTCGCCCGGATGGAGGAACTTGTCTCCTCCTCCCGCAACCGCGCCTGGATCCCGGTGCTGACCGATGCCGCCGCCCGGGGCCCGGTCTTCACCGCCTTCGGCGCGCTGCACCTCTCTGGCGAGGATGGGGTGCTGAACCTTCTGCAGAAGGAAGGCTTTACCCTGGAAGAGCTGCCGCTTTGATCCTCCCCGGCAAGATTGCGCGCCTCTGGATACTGGACCTCGGCCTTTTCGACGTCCGCGGAGGAGAGCGGATCATCGGCATTCCCGGTTACCTGATGCAGACCGACCAGGGGGCGAACATCCTGATGGATACCGGCTTCCCGCCCGACTACCTGACCGATCCCGACCGCCCGGAAAAGGACGGTCTTCCCCGCTTCGGCCACCTGATCGAATTCCGCCGCGAACAGACCGCCGAAGGCGCGCTTGCGCTCCTCGGCCTCACCCCCGCCGACATCGACCTTCTCGTCCTCACACACGGCCACATCGACCACGTGGGCTCCCTGCCGCTCTTCGCCCACGCGCCCATCGTCATGACCAACCGCGAACGGGCCGAACCCGCTCCGCTCTACTACGGAACCGTCCGCCCGATCCTCTGGCCGGATGCCACCTACCACCTCATCGACACCGACACTTCGGTCTGCGAGGGCCTGACCCTGATCCCTACCCCCGGCCACACGCCCGGCCACCTGTCCGCCCTCGTCGACCTGCCCGACGGCCGCCGCGTCATCCTTGCCGCCGACGCGATCAACCGCGCCTCCGAACCCGCCGAACGCTTTGCCGACTCGATGGACCCCGCTGCCTCGCAAGCCTCGGCCGACCGCCTTCTGTCACTGATGACCCCTGGCGCGACGCTGATCTACGGGCATGAGCCCAGCCAGTGGCCTGGTCTCCCCAAGGCGCCCCACCCGTGGTGACCGACCGCCGCCTTGGCCTGGCGATGGTCCTCGCCTCGACCCTGACCTGGAGCACGGCCGGCCTATTCATCCGCGCAGCTGACACCGATCTTGCAACCATCATCTTTTGGCGCGGCACGTTCGGCGTCCTCGGCATGGCCGTCGTTCTGCTGGCCTTCCAGGGCTGGGCCGGGCTGGGCAGCTTCAAGCGGCTCGGCAAGGCCGGCTGGGCCTATGTCTTCGTGTCCGTCCTAACCCTGCCCGCCTACCTGGCCAGCCTGCATCTCACCTCGATCGCACATGTGGCGATCATCTACGCCACCGTGCCCCTGATGACCGCCGGCCTCGCATGGGTCGTCCTGCGCGAGGTCGCCCCGCGCTCGGCCATCGTCGCCTCCGTCCTTGCGCTGGTGGGGGCGGTCATCATGGTCGGCCTAAGTACCGACGGCACCGCGCTTGGCGACGCACTGGCGCTCGCGATGACTTTCGGCATGGCGATCCTGGTCGTACTCGCCCGCCGCAACCCCGAGATACCAGCCCTTGCCGCGGGGCTGGTTGCCACCCTGCTGACCGTCGTCGCCGTGGCCCCCTGGGTGGCAACCAGCGTACCTGAAACCGATACGATCGTGATCCTGGCCATCTTCGGCCTGTCGAACTCGCTCCTCGGCTTCGCACTGTTCATCCTCGGCTCGCGCCGCATCCCGGCCGTCGAAACCGCCCTGATCGGAGCGCTGGAGGCCCCGATTGCCCCGGTCTGGGTGTGGCTGATGTTCGGCGAGACACCCGGACCCGCCACGCTCCTCGGCGGATTCATCGTCTTCGCCGCGGTCTTCTGGCACATCCTGCGCAGCGCACGTGCCTAGTTTGAGAATCTGCCCCCGTCCAAGCTTGAGATCGGCCGAGGTCCGGTCCCTTCCATACTCAGGGCACGCCCGGGCCGAAGGGTCGCATCCGGGCCATCCGGCCCCGCTCGCGGCCCCCGGCGTCAGACCCGCTTGTCCTTCGCGCTGCACCCCTCTGCCAGACTCGTCAGACGCCCCCCGCGTGACAGCCGCCCCGCCCTCACCTATAGCGCGCCCGAACCGCCCCACCAGCTTCGAAGGGCTCCGAATGACCACCCTCGTCTTCTCCCCCGACACCGGCTCCCCGGTCGTCCAGGCCTGCCACCCTTACGAATCCGGTTCAACGGCCAAGACCGTCCTGCCGAAGGCGCGGCAGCCATGATAGACGCTCACCGCCAGGGCATCCTCATGCTCCTCGGTGCCACCCTCGCGTGGAGCACCTCGGGCCTTTTCGCCCGGGCCATCACCGTCGACACGCCCACGATGATCCTCTGGCGTGGCCTCGCTGGCGCTGCGGGCCTGCTTGTCGTCCTCTGGTGGCTGAAAGGGGCCGAGGGCTTCCGCGACTTCCGCCGCCTCGGCCCTGCCGGCTGGGGCTACGCCTTCTGCTCGGGCATCGCCATGCTTCTCTTCGTCGGCAGCCTGCGCATGACCTCGGTCGCCCATGTCGCCATCATCTACGCCACGCTCCCCTTCGTCGCGGCCTTCCTCGGCTGGCTGATCCTCAAGGAACCTCCCGGCCGCGCCGGCATCCTCGCCGCGGCCCTGGCGCTGGCAGGTGCGGCCGTCATGGTCGGCCTTGGGAATGACGGAGCGCTGATCGGTGACCTGATGGCCTTCGGCATGGTCCTTGCCGTCGCCGGCATGATCCTGATCGCCCGCGGCAACCCCGATGCCCCCACCCTCGCCGCGGGAACCCTGTCGGCAATCTGGGCACCTCTTGCGATGGTCCCCTTCTCGACCCTGGCCGGGATCGATGCCGAGAACGTCCTCCTCATGGTCGCCTTCGGCCTGATCAACTCCACCTTGGGCTTCGCACTCTTCGTGATCGGCTCGCGCCACACCACGCCGGTCGAGACGGCCCTGATCGGAGCGCTGGAGACCGCGCTGACCCCGGTCTGGGTCTGGCTGGTGTTCCTTGAAACCCCGACCACGCCCACGCTGATCGGCGGAGCCATGGTAATGACGGCGTCTGTCGGCCATATCCTCTGGACGGCCCGGCCCCGATCCTGACCCGCCCGGGGAACAAAGGCGCAGGGCCCACGTTCCCCCTTCCATGACCATCCTCACGGCCTGCCTCGCCCTGTTCCTTGCGGCCATCCACCTCTGGGTCAGCCGCTTTCGGATCCTCGCCACCCTGCCGCGCAACATCTGGCTGTCGGTCGCCGGCGGCGTGGCCGTGGCCTATGTCTTCCTGCACATCCTTCCCAACCTCGCCGCGCATCAACAGACCCTTGCAGACGGCTTGTCCCTCGCGCCGAAGACGGCGGATGCCTTGCTCTTCTCGGTCGGGCTTGCCGGCCTGACCGCGTTCTACGGGCTTGAGCAGGTGGCCCACGGACCCGGCCATCCGGACGATCCCGGCCGGCCACGGGCGGGCACCTTCTGGATCCATATTGGCGCCTTCGCGCTCTACAACCTGCTGATCGGCTACCTGCTCGTCCACCCCGAGGATCCCGGCCCCGCCGCGGTCCTGATGTTCTCCCTTGCCATGGCCCTGCACTTCCTCAGCATCGACGTCGACCTGCGCGGCCACCACAAGGAACGCTACGACCACACCGCACGCTGGCTCCTTGCCGGGGCGCTCCTTCTGGGCTGGCTGATCGGGACGGTCACCGACCTGCCGGAAACCGCGGTCGCGCTGCTGTTCGCCTTTCTCGCCGGGGGAGTCATCCTCAACGCCCTGAAGGAGGAACTTCCGGAGGACCGCAAAAGCAGTTTCGTCTCGTTTCTCGCCGGGGCCGTCGGTTACTCCGGTCTGCTGATCGCCACCACCCTGCTCTAGGGGATCGGGGGCGCCGGTCCGGGCGCCCCCGTTCTTCTCAGCGCTGGCCCGACTTGCCGGGGATCATCCCCCGCTTCGGCACCAGCTTCAGGCCCTGCGGCCCCTTGGCGGCCTTCAGAAGCCCCGGGTCAAACCCCGGTCCCTTCGTCTTGGCCAACGGCTTCAACCCCGCCAGCGCGGGTTTTCCTGTCTTCGTGTTCGGCATGATCTGCCCCTGTCTTGGAAATGGAATGGGGCCGGCACGCAACCGGCCGCGGAACGGCCTCAGGCCGAAACGGTCTTGTCCATTGTCAGGGCACTCCTGGAAGAAGGGCTGCATCCGGGCCTATCGGCCCCGCTCACGGCCCCCGCGGGGGCGTCAGATCGTCAGGTCCATGTCGCGATCACTCCTCTGCCAAGGCCGCCACAATGCCACAGACAGCCCCGCGTGACAATCGCGCGCCCCTCGCCTATACCGCCCGCGAATTCTTCAAACCTCCCAAGGGCACCCCATGACCACCCTCGTTTTCGGCCACAAATCCCCCGACACCGATTCCACCGGCTCGCCCATCATCTGGGCCTGGTATCTGACCGAGACCGGCACCCCGGCAAAACCCGTCCTCTTGGGCGAGCCCAACACCGAAGCCGCCTTCGTCCTGAAGCATTGGGGCCTGGAGAAGCCCGCGATCATTTCGGACGTCACCGCGGACGACAAGGTCGTGATCGTGGACACCAACAACCCGGCCGAACTGCCCCCCTCGATCAACGAGGCGAAGATCCAGGGCATCATCGACCATCACCTCCTGGTCGGCGGCATCAAGACCAAGAACCCCATCGACATCACCATCCGCCCGCTGGCCTGCACCGCGACCATCATGCACGACCTGATGGGCGACACGCTCGCCAAGGCCCCGAAGGCGATCAAGGGCGCAATGCTGTCCTGCATCCTCTCCGACACGCTGGAATTCCGCTCGCCCACCACCACGCCCCACGACCGCGCCGTGGCCGAGAAGCTGGCCGCTGACCTCGGGGTCAACATGGGCGACCTCGCCAAGAAGATGTTCGAGGCGAAGTCAGACGTCTCCGCCTTCTCGGATGCCGAACTCCTCCGCATGGACTCCAAGGAATACACCGTCGCCGGGAAAGAGCTTCGCGTCTCGGTCCTTGAAACCACCGCGCCCAAGGTCGTCCTCGATCGCAAGGACAGCCTGATGCGCTCGATGGCGGACGTGGCCAAGGAAGACGGCGCCGACCAGGTCCTCCTTTTTGTCGTCGACATCATCAAGGAAGAGGCGACGCTTCTCGTCCCGAACGACCTGGTGAAACAGCTGGCCGAAGCCTCCTTCGGCGCCAAGGTCACGGGCGACACCGTCGTCCTGCCGGGCATCATGAGCCGCAAGAAGCAGATCATCCCGGCGCTGAAGCTCTGACGCCCGCGGGGTGTTGCGCAACCTTCCGTCTCTCCGCGCGTAGAGACGGAAGGAAGTCGACTGCAAGACGGAAAGAAGACCGCCGTTTCTGTCCCGAAAGGATCCCCGAATGACCGAGATCATCCGTTCCCTTGCCGACTTGACGGGGCGTTACGACGCCGTGTTCTGTGATCTCTGGGGCTGCCTCCACAATGGCAAGACCGCCTATCCCGCTGCCGTTGCGGCCCTTCAGGGCTTTCGCGCGACCGGCGGCAAGGTCGTCCTCCTGACCAACGCCCCCCGACCGAAGTCCAGTGTTATCAAACAGCTGGATGGCCTCGGCGTCCCCCGCGATGCCTATGACGTGGTGGTCACCTCGGGCGATGCGGCACAGATGGGGATGCTCTCGGGTGCCGTGGGTCGCAAGGTCCACTTCATCGGCGCACCCAAGGATGAGCCTTTCTTCACCGACTTCGCCGATGACCTGGCCGCCTATGCCAAGACCCAGCCTCCCATCACCCGCGTTCCACTGAGAGAGGCCGAGGGCATCGTCTGCACTGGCCTTGCCGATGACCTGACCGAGACGCCCGACGACTATCGCGCCACGCTTCTCATGGGAAAGACGCTTGGCCTGCCGATGCTTTGCGCCAACCCGGACATCATCGTCGACCTTGGCGACCGTCGCCTCTACTGCGCAGGCGCGCTGGCGCAGGCCTATGAGGAGATGGGCGGACAGACCCTCTACTTCGGCAAGCCGCACCCCCCGATCTACGACCTCGCCCGCCGCCGTCTGACCGAGGCCGGCGCGCCCGCCGACCCGCAGATCCTCTGTATCGGTGACGGCATCCGCACGGATATCCAGGGCGGAATCGGCGAGGGGCTGGACACGCTCTTCATTACCGGGGGCCTTGAGGCCGAACGCTTCGGCACGGACGTCGAAGCCCCCGAGGCCGGCCTTCTCCTTCCCTGGCTTGAAGGTGAGGAACTTTCCCCGACCTTCGCGATGGGCCGCCTGCGGTAGGGTAACAATCGTTCACTGTTTACGCGCGGATTGAACAAATCTTGCGCAACGGATTGTGCCGCGCTGCAGCATGTGCTAGCCTTTCACCGCGTTGGAAAGGATTCGGTAACCATGCTGGACAACATGCCCCGCGGCACGATCTGCATCGAGGACATCGAAATCGGCATGTCCCGCCACCTCACGAAGGTCGTAACCGACCGGGATATCGAGCTTTTTGCCGAAGTGTCGACCGACCGGAACCCGGTCCACCTCGACGACTCCTACGCCCAGGACACCATCTTCGAAGGCCGCATCGCCCACGGGATGCTGACCGCAGGCCTGATCTCCGCCGTGATCGGCGAACAGCTCCCGGGCCACGGCACGGTCTATCTTGGCCAGTCGCTCAAGTTCATGGCCCCCGTCCGCCCGGGCGACATGGTCCGGGCCGAGGTCACCGTCACCGCCATCGACCACGCAAAGCGCCGAGTCACCCTTGAAACCCTGGCCTCGGTGGGTAAAACCGTAGTGCTGAAGGGTGAGGCGCTGGTTCTCGCGCCCAGCCGCAAGTTCGACTGACGGGGCAGACGCCCCCTGCAAGGGCGCGGATGCAGATTCACCAGGATTACCAGTGGCTTGACCAGAGGGCCCGCGGCGCTTCCGTCGCAATGGGCAACTTCGATGGCGTCCACCGCGGCCACCAGGCAGTGATCGACCTCGCCCGCGGCCACGGCCCCCTGGGCATCATCACCTTCGAGCCCCACCCCCGCCAGTTCTTCGCCCCAAAGGCCCCCGCCTTCCGCCTGATGAACGCCGAGGCCCGCGCCAACCGCCTCGCGCGCCTGGGGGTCGAGCACCTGTTCCAGCTTCCCTTCGACGCCACCCTCGCCAGCCTGACGCCCGAGGGCTTCGTCAACACCGTCCTGGACGAAGGCCTTGGCATTTCCCACGTCGTGGTGGGGGCCGACTTCTGCTTCGGCAAGGGCCGCACCGGCAACGCGCAGGATCTTTCAACCCTGTGCGCCGCAAGGGGAATCCGCACCACCATCGCGCCCCTCGTTGCCGACAACGGGACCGAGATTTCCTCGACCAACATCCGCCGCGCGCTGACGGAAGGCCGCCCCCGCGACGCGGCCGCAATGCTCGGCCACTGGCACCGGATCGAGGGCGCGGTCCTGCACGGCGAGAAGCGGGGACGCGAGCTTGGCTACCCCACCGCCAACATGTCCGTCGACGGACTTCACCTGCCGAAACTCGGGGTCTACGCCGTACTGGTCGACATCCTGACCGGCCAGCAGAAGGGCAGCCACCACGGAGTCGCCAGTCTTGGCGTCCGGCCCATGTTCGGCGAAAACCGCCCGAATCTTGAAACCTTCCTCTTCGACTTCAAGGGTGACCTCTACGGCCAGCACCTCTCGATCGCGCTCGTCGACTACCTGCGCCCCGAGATGAAGTTCGACGGCCTTCCTGCCCTCATCACCCAGATGGACGCCGACTCGTCCCGCTCCCGCGCTATCCTGGCCGCGCTATGACGCTGCGCCCCCGCTTCTGGGAAACCTTCCCCCTGAACAAGATGACCCAGCAGGAATGGGAGGCGCTGTGCGACGGCTGCGGCAAGTGCTGCCTGAACAAGCTGGAGTATGAGGACACCGGCGAGGTCGCCTATACTCGCATCGCCTGCCGCCTGTTCGACGGCGACAGCTGCCAGTGCCGCGACTATCCGAACCGCAAGCTGCATGTTCCGGAATGCGTGGTCCTCACGCCCAAGACCCTGCCGAAAATCGCCTACTGGATGCCCGCCACCTGCGCCTACAAGCTTCTGTTCCAGAAGAAGAAACTCCCGGATTGGCACCCGTTGATCACCGGCGACCCCAACAGTACCCACACTCAGGGCCAGTCGATCAAGGGGATCACGCTCCCCGAAGGATCGGTCCCCGAGGATGACTGGGAAGACTACCTGATCGAGGAAACCCCCTGATGCGCTTTGCCTCCGACAACACCTCGGGTGCCGCCCCCGAGATCATGGCCGCGGTCCTGGAGGCGAATGAAGGCTACGAGCGCAGCTATGGCGCCGACGCCGCAATGGCCCGCGTGACCGATCTGGTCCGCGACCTGTTCGAGGCACCCCAGGCAGTCGTCCATCTGGTCGCGACCGGCACCGCGGCCAATGCACTCGCAATCGCCACGCACTGCCCGCCCTGGGGTGGCGTCTTCTGCCACACCCACGCGCATATTGCCGAGGACGAATGTGGCGCCCCCGAATTCTATTCCGGCGCCAAGCTGGTGCTCGTCCCGGGCGAGCAGGGGAAGATGACACCCGCCACGCTGTCCCAAGCGCTTGCCACCACGGGGGAAAGTGGCGTTCACGGCGTGCAGCGCGGGATGCTGTCCCTGACCAACGTCACCGAAGCCGGACCCGTCTATACTCCCGCCGAGATCGCCGCCCTGACCGCGCTCGCCAAGGCAAAGGGCATCCCTTGCCACCTCGACGGCGCGCGGTTCGCCAATGCGCTTGTCGCCACGGGGGCCACTCCGGCCGAGATGACCTGGAAGGCCGGCATCGATGTCCTGTCGCTGGGCGGCACCAAGAACGGCTGTCTGGGGGTCGAGGGCGTCGTCCTCTTCAACCCGGACAAGGGCTGGGAGCTGGAACTGCGCCGGAAGCGCGCCGGGCATCTCTTTTCGAAGAACCGCTTCCTGTCCGCCCAGATGGAGGCCTACCTGACCGGGGACCTCTGGCTGCGTCTGGCAGCGCAGGCCAATGCGATGGGCCAGCGGCTCGTCACCGGGCTTCGCGACCGGCAGGCCCATGTGCCTGAGGTGCAGGCCAACATGCTTTTTCCCGAATGGCCCGCAGGCCATCACGATAGGCTGGAGGCCGCGGGCGCGCATTTCTACCGCTTCCCCGCCCCCGAGGGCCGCGAACGGGCGCGTCTCGTCGCTTCGTGGTCCACAACCGAAGCCGACGTCGACCGTTTCCTCGCGGCCTTCTGACCCGTTTGCGTCACCCGCCGGGAAATTCGCACCTTTAGCGGTGCCGGGCGTTTGCAACCGCAATACCCGGTGATAAGCGATGCGCACCCGAATCCGCTGCCCCGGAGTCCCCATGCCCGCTGTCACCGAACCGAAGCTCATCGCCGGCAACGCCAACCTGTCGCTTGCCAAGTCCATCGCCCGGCGGATGTCGATGCACCGGGGGATGAGCGTGAACCTTGTGGACGCCCGCGTGGAACGGTTCAACGACCAGGAAATCTTCGTCGAAGTCTTCGAGAATGTCCGCGGCGAGGACATGTATGTCATCCAGCCGACCTCGAACCCGGCCAACGACAACCTGATGGAACTCCTGATCATGGTCGACGCGCTGCGCCGGTCTTCGGCCGCACGGATCACCGCCGTGATCCCCTATTTCGGCTACGCCCGCCAGGACCGCCGCGCCAAGGCCAGGACGCCGATCAGCGCCAAGCTGGTGGCGAACCTGATCGAGACGGCAGGGGGCGACCGGG